>Ga0208998_1000001_pt1 | contig 227703 bp, 226 predicted proteins | sample MedBloCAOM2_M2_FD_187856 | JGI IMG/M metagenome (GOLD analysis project Ga0208998, IMG submission 187856) | Forest soil microbial communities from El Dorado National Forest, California, USA - Mediterranean Blodgett CA OM2_M2 (SPAdes) (version 2) | ecosystem: Environmental > Terrestrial > Soil >... | reverse complement strand
GACCGCGACGTCGGTCGGCCTGTTGAGGCCGCCATCGACAGGCCCGTCTTCGCCTTCGACGCCGGGGGTGCCGATGGACAGCTGGTAGCTGCGGGCGGGGTGTTGGGCACTGGCGAGGGGCGCCGGGATCACGGTTAGGAACACCGCGATACCGATTAACAACCCAACCTGAGACTGCCTTCCCCTGCAGATCATTTTCAAGCACCTTCTGGTCGGACGAACGGAGTCGCCAACCTACCTTTGCTAGCCAGCCTCGTCAATACTCAGGACTGCCTGTCTCATATCGAGGGAGACGGCTTCAAAGCCATCTCGGTTTTTAATTTTCGAACATGGGTAGACCTCCTAAATAATCAAGTCGATGCTCGGATCGGCTCTAGGTCGCCGTTCGGAGGGTCGAGTGGAGGACGTGGCGCCAACTAAACAGGGGTCCACTTTCTCCTCTGCTCGCCCTGTTGAGGAATGGATTCGGGTCGGACTTCCACGATTAGACAGAGCCGGGCGGAGGCGTTGCTTGAGAGCTTCGTCGGTGGAGAGCGCGGGCGGGCTCTCCGAGTGCAGCTCTCGTCGCGGTACCCCGACTGTTCAGTAGAGGAGATCGAGGAAGCGGTGCAATACGCCTGCAAGTCCTTCCTGGATGAGGCGAAAGGAGTTTCGACGCCAGGCAAGGTCTACGCCTGGATTCGTACGGCGGCCTATCGCAGCCTCGGCCGCGAAGCCTGCCGGGGCCGACGCGAACTCGCGGTCGACCCCGCCGGCGATGGGCTCGCAATGGTGGCCGCTGACGACCTAGACCCCGCGGAGGAGCTGATTTCTCAAGAGGACGATGCCGATCTCACCGCGCTCGTGCGGGAGGTCGCCTTCTCACTATCTGATCGCGGGCAAGAAGTTCTGGCCCTCTACGGTGCCGGCTACAAGCGCCCCCAGATTGCTGATCGCCTCGGCCTGACGGAGCGGGCGGTTAAGCGCGACCTCCTGGAGATCATGGATCAAGCGCGGGCGACTCTGGCGCGGCTGGCTGGCGGTGGCTGCGATCGCGGCGAGTCCCTCGTCATGCGCTTCATCTGCGGCATCGCCTCGCCGATGAGTCAGAGCAGGCGCGCGAGCACCTTTCCCATTGCGGCCGCTGTGAGCTGTTCAGCGAGCGCCTGGTTGCCTGGCGGGAGAAGGCCGGCGCGATGCTTCCCGCCCCGGTGGCTGAAGGCGCGAGCCCCGGGCTGCTCGGGAAGATCGCGCACGCATCGACGGAACGGATCGCGGCGCTCAAGCAGCAAGTGCTTGACGGCGGGGCCCAGGTGAAACAGCAGGCGGCCACGACCTACCGCGCGGTCGATCCCACTCCGCTCGCCGCTGCGCGGCCCGGCGCCGTCGGCGCCGTGATCGCGAGCTGCCTGGCGATCGGCGGCGGTGCGGCGACCTACTGCGTCCAGCAGGGCGTCGATCCCATCGGCGCCGCGACGGGGCTGATCGCCTCGGAGTCCGAAGGCGAACCCGAGCCCGAATCCGCCGCGCCGCCCGAAGCAGAATCGACCGGCCCCGAATACACGCCGGCCGAAACGCCTGTTGAAGAAGCGCCGGCCCCGGAACCGACTCCCGAACCGGCTGCCTCCAAACCGAAGCAGGAACAGCAGCCACAGGCCGAATCCCCGCCGCCCGAGGACAGCTTCGAGCCGGTTGCCCCGAGCTACACCGAAAGCGAAGCCGAACCCGAAGCTGCCTATGAACCCCCGCCCGCCGAACCTGCTCCCCGTCCCGGCGAACTCCTCGCCTCAATTCGGGGGTCCGTGATGCGCTTGGCGCCGAGAGACCTGCGCGGTGCGGCAGCCATCGCTGGCGTCGTCGCGATCCTCGCGGGACTCGCGACTCCTCGCCCGGCGGTGGCCGGCGAATACACGATCCAGGCTTGCCAGGCCGACGACGCCGGCTACGTCAGCTCTGCTTTTCAGGACTTCGCGACCCGAGGGATGAAGTGGCGGCGGGCCTGCAATCCGCTCGGTCCGGGCCTGCGCGGGCTGGTCAGCGCCAACGTCCCAGGCACCGGCAAGGTGGCGCGCGGGGCACAGTCTGGTTTCGAGCTCGACGCCCCGCCGGGGACGACATCTCTCGCCTCCGCTGGTCAGGCCACGCGCAGCGGCGTGATTGCCGCTACGCCCTTCAGCTCTATGCCGAGCGCCCCGGCGCCTCGCCGGTCTCGATTCGGAATGTCCGCGCCAACTACCACTGCCCCCGCCCCGACGTGGCCCAGGCGTCGAGCTGGCCGCGCCTGCGCTCCTACGACCTCGGCGGCGCGACTCGGATCGTCCAGCGGGTCGTCTGCGTCGGCGCCCCCTCGCGCGAGTTCTGCTCGGCCCGAGGTCAGAACTTCATACGCACCTTCGCGGCCGAAGCGACCGTGGTGGATGGCACCCCTCCATCGGCGGGGATCGCCCAGGGCTCGCCGCTTGCCCTGGGGGAGTGGGTGAGCGGAAAGCAGACTTTCGACTACGACGCCTCCGACAACGTAGGGATCAAGAGCGCTTCGGCGGTGGTGGGCGGCCAAGCGCGGGAGACCGCTCCTCGCGACTGTGACTACTCCCGGCAGATTCCCTGCCCGAATGGGTCAGGTCGCTTTGAGATCAACACTGCGGAAGCAGCCGAAGGCTCGCAGCCGCTGGCGGTCGTGGCCGAAGACTCGGCCGGCAACCGCGCCGAATCAGGCGCCGTCACCGTGCGGATCGACAACGCCGCGCCCGGTGCAATCCCGGTGTGGGTCGACGGCGGCGAGACGTGGCGAAACAGCAATGATTTCGACCTTGCCTGGGCCAATCCGGCCGAACCCGATCGGGCTCCGATCACCGCCGCCCACTACCCCTCTGTCGCGAAGGCGGCGATGAGTGCGTTGACGGCGATCGCGCCGAGGCGGCGATTGCGGTCATTGAAAACGTGACCGTGCCTTCGCCGGGGGAGTGGTCGCTGCGGCTATGGCGCCAGGGCGGCTCGACCGGCGCCGATCGCAGCGCTGCGGCCGACCCCGCGACTGCCGCTTTCGCGATCAGGTTCGCGCGGGCCTACCTCACGGACGCCTCGCCGCAGGCGCTGGCTCCATATCTCGCGCCGGGCGCCTCGGCGCCGGTCCCCACCGGGGCCGGCACCGTCGCCCAGGTCGAGCAGGCCGAGGTCGCCGCAGTTCGCGACCTCGGCGATCGCCAGGCGATCGTCACGGTCGCCTGCGAGCTAGACGACGCCCGCACTCTCTACCTCGCCGTCCCGATCGTCCGCGAAGACGCGGCCGAGGTGGCGGCCCTGGGAGTGCCGGCGGTCGTCGCCGGACCGGGAGGGGTCGGGGCGAGCATCGAGCCGCCCCGGCCCGTCGCCGGCCCTGACGCTGGCGCGGTCGCCGAGCTCGTCCAGCGCTTCCTGCCGGCCTACCTGTCGGCCACGACCCCCGGCGATCTCTCCTACCTCCTGGCGCCCGGCGCCACGGTGGCGCCCCCCGGCGGCGGCTTTGAGCTCGTCGCCATCGCGAGCGTGAAGCAGCTCGGGAGCGGGGAAGGGGCCCGGCGCACGGTGATCGCGACCGCGCGGGTACGCGACGCGGCGACCGGGGCGATCATCCCGCTCGCCTACCGCCTGCGGCTTCTCCACCGAGACCGCTGGTACGTCGAGCTGGTCGAAGGGGCGCTCTCGTGAGCCGGCGGCTGGCAGTCGCCCTCGCCCTGGTTGTCGTCCTCGCGGCGGCGCTGTGGCTGGCCCCGGAGGCTCTTGCCGCTGGCGGCAACGACGTGGGCCGCAATATCGGCTCGGAGCTGCGCCGCTGGGCTGGTTCAATCTACGGCGGCCTGCTCGCGATCGTCGGGCTGGTCTTCCTTCTCAATAGGAAGTTCACGGACCTCGCGGTCTTCCTGCTGGCCGCGATCCTGGTCGGCTGGCTCGTCTTCTCGCCTGACCAGGTCGCCGACGCGGCGCGGGCGATCGGCAACCGGATTCTGCCATGAGCGACGGCTACGAGCCGATCCGCTCCTACCAGCGGATCTTCCGCCCCGAGCGCCGCATCTACTCCATCGAGGGCCGGCCGCTGCCGGTGCCGGGCGGGGTCCCGCTGCGCTGGCTGGCCTATGCGACTGCTGCGCTTCTCGTCGTCGTCGCCCTCAGCTCGGGCTCGGCCGCCGTCGCTTTGACGATCGCCGTGATCGCCGGGCTCGGGGGCGCCAGCGCTGGGGGGCGGGTCGGTGGGGTGGTGGCCGCGCTCGGCGCGCTGGCGGCGATGTGGATCGGCGGCTGGGCGCTGGGCCTGCTCGACTGGCCGCTGCGGCTGGTCGTGATCCCGGTGGCAGTCGCGACGCTCGCGACGCAGGCGACGCCCGACGGGCGGCGTGCGGATCGCTTCGCCCTCTCCTGGCTCGCTGTCCACCTGGCGCCGCTGCGGCGCTCGCTCGGCCGGTCGCTGCCCGCACTCGGGCGAGCGCACCTGCTCGGCGGTGAGCTGTGGGTCGCGCCCGACGAGCGCTCGCCACGACTGCGCCGGGGGCGAGTCCGCGGCCCAGCCGTCGTCTTCTTCTCGGCGCCGGTCTCCCAGCGCGGCTCGGGTTGGCGAGGGCGCCGGCGGGTGGCGCAGGCGCCCGGTCGCCGGCAGCGCAGGGGGGACGTGAGCGCAAGGCGGCTGGCGCTCGGGGACGGCCAGGTGCTGGAGGTGCGCCCGTGACCGGGTTCCCGCTGCGCTACGCGAGGCGGAACGTCCTGATCGGGCCGGGCGGCGAGGCGGCCGCGCTCTACCGCGCCGACACGATCGCCTATCCGTTCCTTCCCCCGGCGGAGAAGTGGGAGCTGCTGCGACGGCTTGAGCGCTTGGCCCACCTGGCCGGCGCCGACTTCTCGATCTGGAGGGTCCAGCGGGCCTACCCGGCCGAGCGCTACGCGCCCGAGCTCGCGGACCTCGCCGACGAGCGCCACGCCGACGCCGAGGGCTGGCGGCGCTACCTGGAGGGGCACCAGGCGAGGCTGCGCGAACTCCGCTCCCACGTCCCCGAGGTCTATATCGCCGTCTCGCTGGCCGAGGGCGGCGCCGGCCCGAGCGCCCTGCGCTCCTTCGGCCGCGTCCGGCGCCGGGTCGAGGAGATGGCCGGCGTCGGGGCGCCGCAGCCGATCTCGGGCTCCGAGCTGGAAGCGCTGGCGGCGGTCGAGCAGCGCACCTTCGATCGGCTCAGCGGGGCGATCGCCCTGGAGCGGGCATCGACCGAGGAGCTGTACTGGCTGCTTCGCCGCGCTTCCTGTCGCGGCGTCGCCGAGCCGGTCGCCGACCGGCACTGGCAGCCCGACGCCCTGGTGGTCGTCGCGCCCGGCGGGTCGGTCGCCTACGAGCCGCTTGAACAGGAGCTTTGGCGCTGCGCGAACGCGCCCGCGACCGAGCATCCCGGCGAGCCGCCGTCGCTGGTGGTCGAGGCCGAGGAGGGCACCGCTTACCAGGCGTTCCTCTGCGCCGGGTCGCTCGCCGAGGAGGCCGAGTTCCCCGGCGCCGCCGAGGTCCTTTTCGGCCCGGCCGAAGACGCCGGCTTCCCGGTCGACGCGGTCCTGCACGCCCAATGGGTCGGCAACCGCGAAGCGCTCGGCCAGGTGCGCAAGCGCATCCTCGATGTCGAGCACGCCTACCGCGACCAGATGGAGGGGGCGAGCGGCCCGGGCGTCCTCGCCGAGGAGGACCGCGAGCTCGCCCGCGAGTACGAGGCGGTCTTGCAGTCCTCGGCGCACCCGCCGATGCTGCGGGCCTCGATCTCCCTCGCGGTAGGCGCCCCCGATCGCGAGGAGCTGGAGCGCCGGGTCGGGGCGCTGCGCGAGCGCTTCGGCGACGTGTCGCTGCACCGCCCGCGCGGCCTCCAGCACGCGCTGTTTGCCGACCACCTACCCCGGCCCGGCGGCGCTTCGCGGCCTGCTCGACGCCCCGGCGAGCGCGGTCCGGCTGAGGCTCGACGCCGACCCCGCCGGGAAGCTCCGCTATGCGGTCGAGGTGCCCGAGCGGGCGCGGGGAGCGCTGCGCGCCGCGATGTCCGCCTACCAGGGCGTCGAGCTTCGCGCCGCCCCGGAGGCGTCGCCCGAGCCCGAGACGGGGGAGGTCGTCCGCGCTGAGCTGGTCCTTGCCAGGGCGAGCAGCGAGCCCCTGCGGGCCGCCGGCCTCGATCCCGATCCGCTCTCGGGCTTCGCCCGCGCGATCGACTCCCTCGATCCGGCCGGCGGCGACGGCGCGACGATCTGCGTCGATCTCCTGCCGGTCACTCCGGGGAAGCGCCGGCGCCTGCGACGGCGGCTGCTTCGACGCGCTCGCCACCGGGCGCCGTCACCGTCACCGGGAGACGAGCTGACCGACCTCCTGGGCGGCGGCGGTCGCCGTCGCGGCGGTGCGCCGCCGGCCGAGCTGGTGGAGCAAAGGGTCGGGCGCCAGGCGCTGGCCCGGAAGCTCGGGACCGACGAGCCGCTGTTTGAGATGCAGGTCCTGATCCGGGTCGCCTCGCCCGTCCCCGGCCGGGCGAAGGCGCAGCTCGCCGGCATCCTGGCCGGCTTCGACGCCTTCGCCGGGGAGAATCATCTGCGCGTCTCTGGGCTGCGCATCCCCGGCATCGCCTTCCTCGGCTCGGACCTGCCGGGGCGCCGTCGCGGGTTCGATCGCCGCTTCGCAACCGGGCTGTTCCGCCCGGCCCGCCGCCGGGTCGTCACCGCGAGCGAGATCGCGGGCCTCTTGAAGCCGCCGAGCAAGCAATGCGCCTCGCCGAACGTCCTGCGCTCCGGTGGGGCGGTGCACCCGCCGCCCCGAGGGCTGCCGACCTTCGCCGGGCAGGCGGGCCTGCTGCCGCTCGGAACGTCGAGACCGAGGCGGGGGAGCGGATGGTCGGCGTCCCGCTGCGCGACACCTTCTTTTTCTACATGGCCGGCCGCAGCAGGTTCGGGAAGACGGAGACGGCGATCGGCCAGTTCCTGCACGTCGCCCGCTCGGGCCACGGCTGCCTGTTCCTCGACCCGCACCTCGACGCGCTCAACCGGATCAAGGGCTACCTGACCGAGGAAGGGCTGCGAGAGCGGGTCGTGGAAGTCAACCTCGCCGACCCCGATCGCCAGCCGGCCTGGAACCTGTTCGCCGTCGCCGGGCGCTCGCCGAGGCGGGCCGCCGGCCAGGTCGATGCCGTGGTCGATGCCTTCGCCTCGGCCCTGCGCTGGGATGAGGTCAACGCCCGCGCGCTCAACCTGACCACGCAGGCGGCGCAAGGGCTGGTCGACCTCGCCCACCAGCTCCCGGCCGAGCTGGCGCCGACGATCTTCGAGATCCCCGTCCTGCTGAGCGACGACGACTGGCGGGAGGCGGTGCTGCCGTATGTGTCGCCCCCGGTCCGGCAGTTCTTCCGTGAACGCTTCCCGCGCCTCGCTCCCGAGGCGATCACGCCGGTCACGAACCTGATCGACCGGCTGCGGGCGGCGCCGTCCACCGCCGCCCTGCTCGGCAACCCGCTGGCGAGCTACGACATCCGCGCGGCGATGGACCGGGGGCAGATCGTCCTCGTCTGCCCTGGCTCGGGATCGGGGCGCGACCGGCTGATCGCCAACTTCGTCGTCTACGACGCCCTGCATGGGGCGAAGTCAAGGACCGACGTTCCGCCCGAGCGCCGCCGCGAGTTCTACGTGTGGCTGGACGAGGTCCAGATATATGACGGGGCATCCTCGGGGACCCTGGCGGCGCTGCTGGAGCAGGTCGCGAAGTTCGGGGTCCGGGCGCTGCTGCTGAACCAGAACCCCGAGCGGCTGACGGCGGCGACCCGCGACGCGGTCACCACCAACCGCTCCCACCTGGTGACGACGGCGCTGAACGCGAAAGCCGCCGGTCTGCTCGCCCGCGAGCTCGGCGGCGAGGTGAGCGCTGAGACGATCGGGCAGCTACCCCGCTTCCACAGCCTGGCTTCGGTCACCCTCGACGGGGAGATCAGCCGGCCCTTTCGGCTCGGGGGCGTGCCGGTCGAGGGGCTATTCCCCGGCGAGTGCCACCCCGAGGGACTGCCGGCCCTCGACGTCGCGATCGACCGCAGCCTCGGCCGAGTCCCCGTCGCAGAGACGCTGGATCGGCTCGACCGCCACCCGCAGGAGATCGTCAAACACCTCGCCGGCTCGCGACGGCAGCAGCCGGGGCGCGCAAGCGGGGGCCGTCAGACCCTCGACACCGGGGGGTCCAGTTGACCGCCGCCGAGCACACGCTGCGACGGCTCGGCGAGACCGCCATCGCGGTGCTGGAAAGCCTCAACCAGCACCGGCTGCTTTCGACCGCGCAGGTCCATGAGCTGCACGCGCCTCGGGCTCCCGGCGCTGGGCTCAGGACAGCTCGCCCTGCTGCGCCAGGTCGGGCTCGCAGAATCGACCTCGCTGCCGGGGCGGCGCCTGCTCTGGCATCTGACCGAGCGCGGCGTCGATGCGGCCGGGACGATTCCGAGCCGCGCAGAGACGCGCCGCAAGGTGATCGCGCCCGAGCAGGCCGCCGGTCCTCTCCAGAAGCACACGATCGCCGTAAACGATGTCGGGATCGCCTTCGTGCGGGCGGCCCGCGAGCGCGGCGACGAGTGCGGCCCGTTCGACTGGCTGCATGAGGTGGCGCACTCGCTGGGGCCGCCGCCGGGAAGGCGGACGCCCGAACAGTTGATCTCCGACGCGGTGCTGACCTACCAGCTCGCCGAGGCCGACGGGCAGACCAGCATCGCCTACAGATTCATCGAGCTCGATTGCGCGACCCGCTCGGCCGCCGACCTCGCACACCGGCTCGGCCGCTACGCGCGCCTTTACCGCCGCACGGTCCCCGTCGAGGGCGCGGCCGGCGGGTCGGCGGCGCTGTGGTCGCGGCTGTACCCGGTCTTTCCGACCGTGCTGGTCGTCCTCGCCGGCCGGACCAGCGACCGGCTCGAGGATCGCCGCCGGACCGTGCTCGCGCTGTGCGGCCAGGACCCCGATCTCGCCGAGACCCCGGAGGTCGAGGTCTCGATCTGCCTGCTGGACGACCTCGCCGATCGCGGACCGTTCGCGCCGATCTTCCGGACCCTCGCCGACCCCGGCAAAGTGGTGGATTGGCTGGGGGAGGGGGTTGGATGATGGCCGGGGCCCGACCCGCCAGCGAGCGCCCCCGTCCTGCCGGGATGCCGATGCTGCGGGCAGACGATCACTTCGTGCAGGCGCTGGCCGCCACCGTCGCCGAGCAGGTCGTCGAGCGCCTCCACAGCACCGCCGCCGAGGGCGAGGGCTACCTGAACCCCGAGGCCGCCGGCCGCTACATCTGCGTCCCGCGCAGGCGCATCCACGAACTGACGAGCGCTGGCCTGCTCACTCCGGACGGGCACGACGGCCGGACGCCGCTGTATCGGCGTCTGACCCTTGACGACTACGTGCAGCAATTCAGAAACGACCCATGACGGACGGCGGCGATAGAGCCCATGAGAACAGGGATTGCGGGCGGCAAAGGCGGCCCGAAGACCCGCTGGATCCTGTTAATGTTTTGTCCGCAACTACAAAATGGGGCGGCGCCGCACCAACGGCCCGCCCCCGGCTCACGAGGTGTGACTCATGAGCGTTTCCCAGGATACGTCGGCCCGTGGGGTCGGTCCAGGCTGCGGCGACAAGCGGCGGCTGGTCAAGACGAAGACGCCCGGCGTCTACAAGCGGGTCGATGGAGAAGGCAACATCGTCAGTTACGTCGCCGTGATCGAAGTGGCGGGCAAGCAGCGCAAGCGAAGCGCCCGCACCTACGAGGCGGCGCGTCGGATCAAGCGCGACAGCGAAACCGACCGTGCTCGCGGCGAGCTCCAGGAGCCGACGACGATCAAGTTCCTGGCGTTCCTCGACGAATGGGTGGAGCGCTACCGGGGCCAGGGGCGGCGTGGCTTCCGCGAGAACACCCGCGACGAGTACCGCCGGATCATTCGTCAGTACCTCCACGCCTACTTCTCCGAGAGGTTGAAGCTGGTCGAGGTCAACACCTACCGGCTTGCCCGCTTCGCCGACTGGCTCGCCGACGACGACGAGCAGGGCAGGCGCCTCAGCGACTCGACCATCGCCAACATCGTGATCGTCCCCCGCGCGGCGCTCAGCACCGCCCAGCGGGAGGGGTTGATCGCGAAGGAACCAACCTCCTCCACCTCAGCGAAGGAACCAACCTCCTCCAGCTCAGTCGCGCTCTCGGCCATCACTCGGCTGCCTTCACGCTGACCCGCTATACGCATCTGCTTCCGGCGACGAGGCGCCGGCGCTCGACCTCGGCTCCTCACTTCGGCCCACCGCGCCCGAGAGCGAAGGTGCCTTCGACCACGTTCTGGGAGGGGGCCGGTGATGGCGCTCGTCCCGGGTCGCCTCACCACCGCGGCAATCACGACCGACGGCGGCGAGCTGGAGGTGAGCCTGAGCGATGGCGGGCACTGGCAGGTCAAGGCGAAGGTGATCGAGGAGGGCGACTGGCGTTCCCTCTGTCGGGGGCACCTCGACGGCAGCATCTTCGAGACCGCAAAAGCCGATCATCGGGGTCCGGCCAGGGTTGGTCCGCTCTGATCGACCCCGGCGGCCGGCGGGTCGAGGTTCGCGGCCGCGAGGTGCGCCTGGCGGCACGCGAGTTCGAACTGGTGGCGCTGCTGGCGACCGAGCCCGACCGCGTCTTCACCAAGAAGGAGCTGATGCGAGAGCTTTGGGGGAGCAGGGGTCGCGGCAGCCTTCGCACCCTCGATTCCCACGCCAGCCGGGTCCGGTGCAGGCTGCGGGAAGCCGGCGCCCCCGGCTTCATCGCCAACTGCCACGGCCGGGGCTACAAGCTCAGGGACGCGGCGGGAGGTGCGGCATGAACGCCCTCGACCTCGAATGCCGGCCGAGCGACCGGGCGGGGGCTCGCGATGAGTCGTCCGGCTTTTCGCATCCCCCAAGGGCCGCATGCTCCGGAAAATGCGCTAGCGGAGAGTCCTTGCCGGGGAGAGCCGGGGGTGCTGACGGCTTGGAGAAAGGACTCCCCCGCCCTCATCGCCTTTGTCCAGGACTCACTGACCCGTCCGAAGGCATGCTTAATTTGAAGGAGATACTTCCATGACTTCCGCAACTTCCGCTCCAAACAAATCAGGAATGCCGAAAGCGAAACCAAGGTCTTCCCGCGCCTCGAAGAAGGACGACGAGTACCGCTTCCAAAGCGTACGCGCCGTCCAGGCGGGGAGGTCGTACTTCGTCACCGCATGTCCTCTGCGCCTGGTTCCGGAGGTTCTGACTTTCGCCCCTGCCGACCTGCCCCCCGACCTCCGCGCCCAGCGGCTGCTGAACAAAGGCAGGATTCCGCAGATCGCCAAGTACCTGTCGGCGAATCCGACCTCTTACGTCCTCTCGGCGATCACCGCATCGATCGATGCCGACCACCGCGAAGTGCAGTTTGAGGAGCGTGGCCCTCTGCACGATGGGGCCCGCATCGGTCAGCTGGTCATTCCCTCAGGGGCGAGGATTCTGGTCAACGACGGGCAGCACCGCCGCGAGGCGATCGCGGCCGCGCTTCGCCTCCGGCCGGAGCTCGCGGATGATTCCATACCGCTTGTGCTCTTCCTTGACGCCGGCCTGGTCCGAAACCAGCAGACCTTCGCGGATCTCAACCGCCATGCCATTCGGCCGGCCACTTCTCTCAACGTCTTGTACGACCACCGCGATCCGGTCGCCAAACTGGCGAGGCGGGTCGCCTCTGAGATCTGCCCCTTCGACGGACTCACCGAGCTCGAGAGATCCAGCCTCTCGAACCGGTCCTCGAAGATGTTCACGCTGAGCGCCATCCACCAGGCCACCCTCGCGCTGCTTCGACAGAAACCCGAGGTGGTGGACGACCAAGAGGAGCGGCTGGTCCTGGAATTCTGGGGCATCGTCGGGGAGCTCGTCCGAGATTGGGGCTTTGTCAGCGAGCACCACACGGCGTCGGACCTCCGCCGCGACTACGTTCATGTTCATGCGGTGGCCCTGCATGCGCTCGGAATCGCCGGCGGGGAGCTGATGGCGAGGCATCCAACCGACTGGCAGTCCCGGCTTCTTGGCCTCAAAGGTCTGGACTGGAGGCGAGACAACAAGCTGTGGAGCGGACGCGCGATCCGGAATGGAAAGATCAGCAAGGCCGGACCGAGCCTGGTGCTCACGGCCAATGTCTTAAGAGACAGAGTCGGTCTTGAGCTCAGCCCCACTGAGAAAGCCCTTGAGGAGACCCTGCCGAAGGAGGATCGTGTCGCAGCCTAAGAAAGACGCCGCCGACCTGTACGAGAAAAGCCTTGAGGAGATCCGCAGCGTCTACCTGGCAGACGAGCGCCCCTGGGTCATCGGCTTCAGCGGCGGCAAGGACTCAACGGTCGCGCTGCAGCTGGTTTGGTATGCGCTGCGGGGCCTTAAGCCCGACCAGCGGCGGAAGCCGGTGTATGTGATCTCCGGCGACACCCAGGTGGAGACTCCGGTGATCATCGACTACCTCACCGAGGCACTCGACTGCATCAATGAGCATGCGAAGGCCGAGGGTCTTCCGATCTCCGCCCACAAGGTGACCCCGAGTCTGGACGAGTCCTTCTGGGTGAACCTGATCGGCAAGGGATATCCAGCGCCGTCGTCACGCTTTCGCTGGTGCACCGCGCGGATGAAGATCAGCCCGGCGAATCGCTTCATCCTCGACCGCGTCGCCGACCACGGCGAGGTGGTCCTGCTCTTGGGCGTCCGCAGGCAGGAGAGCGCCACCCGCGCCCAGGTCATGAACCTGCGGCGGATCGAGAACAGCCTCCTCTCCCGGCACTCGACGCTGCCGAACGCCTTCGTCTACACCCCGATCCGCGACTACTCGGTCGACGACGTCTGGAAGTACCTGCTCCAGGTCCCGAATCCCTGGGGCCGTGACAACAACGACCTGCTGGCGCTCTACCGCAACTCTTCGGCGGCGGGCGAGTGCCCGCTGGTAGTCGACACCACCACCCCGTCCTGCGGCAGCTCACGGTTCGGCTGCTGGGTCTGCACGGTCGTCACGAAGGACAAGGCGATGGAGGCGATGGTCGACAACGGGGATGAGTGGCTTGAGCCGCTGCTTGAGCTGCGCGATTACCTCGCTGACACCCAACGCCCCAAGCGCAAGGCTGAGGTCCGCCAGCACATCCGCAAGAACGGCGGCGTTATGCGCAAGGAATATGGCGACAAGGACGACCCGTTCGTCCGCGGCCCCTACACCCTTGATTTCTGCCGGGAGGTCTTGACGCGCCTCCTCACTGCAGAACGGCAGGTGAGGGAACTGGCTCCCGATGACCAGCTGGTGGAGTTGATCAGCCTCGATGAGCTACGGGAGATCAGGCGCATTTGGCGCTACGAGCGCCATGATTGGCAGGACAGCCTGCCGGCAATCGTTAAGGAGGCGACCGGATCTGAGCTCGACCTTCCACTTGACGACCAGGTGTTCCTCGACGGCGAGGACGAGGCTCTGCTCGCCGAGCTGGCGGTGGAGCATGATGTCCCGCTGGGCCTGGTCAAGCAGCTGATCGACACCGAGCGGGATCTGCAGGGCCTCCGGCGTCGCTCGCAGATCATGTCCAGGATCGAGGCCGCCCTGTCGCAGGAGTGGCGCGGGGAAGAGGAGATCGCGGAAGAGATCGAAGCCGCCGAGGCCGCTGCATGATCTTCAAGTCGCTGGAACTCCAAGATTTCGGCATCTACGCCGGCAGGCAACGCCTCGATCTGGAGGCCAAGCGCAATCGCCCGGTGATCTTGGTCGGCGGGACCAACGGTGCCGGCAAGACCACTCTGCTCGAATCCTTCACCCTGTGCCTTCATGGCCGGCGCGCCCTGGGCCCTCGAGTCTCACAGGAGGCCTATGAGGCTCATATCCGCTCCCGCTTCCATGTCGCGCCGAACGAGAACGCAGCCGAAGAATGTGCGATCACGCTGGCCTTCGACCACGTCCAAAGCGGCCGCAGCTCAGACTATGTGGTTTCTCGCCGTTGGCGGCGCACGTCCAGCGGGTCAGTCAAAGAGGCGTTGAGCCTCGCGCTCGACGGTGCCGAGATAGACGATCTGAGCGACGCATCACGCCAGGATTTCCTCGACTCTCTCCTGCCGCCGGGACTCGCCGGGTTCTTTCTCTTCGATGGCGAGCAGATCCAGGCCCTGGCTGACGATGAGAAGGGCGAATACCTCGCCGACGCTGTGAAGCGCCTGCTCGGCTTGGACCTGATCGATCAGCTCCAGGTCGATCTGAGGCGCTACGCCGGCCGATCTACGTCTAAGGAGGATGACGAGCTGGAGAGGTCTGTGAACGAGGCCGAACGGCAGACCGTTGACGCCAAGGAGCAGGTCGCCTTGGCCAAGGAGACGCGGGCGATGCTGCAGGCAGAGCAGGACCAGCTAGATAGCCGGCTCGGCCGCGCTAGAGAGCGGCTCGCTCGCGAGGGGGGAACCCTCGCCGCCGAACGAGGCAAGCTGGAGAAGGAAGCCCGGAAGGCGGAAGGCGAGGCCACCGTTGCCGCGGAGCAGCTCCGGGCTCTTATCGCCGGGCTGCTTCCCTTCGCGATCGCCCAGCGGCTGGCCGACGGCGTTGCCGAGCGGCTGGAAGCCGAGCAGGTTGCAGAGGAGGACGAAGTCATCGCCCGCAGGATCAAGGCGGTGTCCTCCGAGCTCAAATCGGAGCTGCAGACGAAGTCGGGGAAGCCGGTGACCTCCACCGTACGAAAGCTGCTCGCGGTCAATTCGGGGTCTCGGGCACGACGGCTCCACGAGGTGAGCGCAGCAGAGCGCGCCGTCATGCTGGAGCAACTGGGCGTCGTTCGCGACGGGGTCCGCGCCGACGCGTCCAAGCTCGGGAAGCGCCTGAGGCGCGCCCAGGAAATGAGCGAGCAGACGGACCGCCGGCTGAAGGAGGTGCCAGAGGGCGACGCGCTGGCACCTCTGGTCGAAGACCTGCAGGAAGTCGAGTATCAGCGCGGCGAGCTGTCGAGCGAAAGGGAACGCCTCGATGAAGAGCTTCGCCAGGCAGAGCACGAGCTGACCGTGGCTGAACGCAAACTGCGTCGTGCGCAGGAGGAGTCTGAGCAGGCGAGCAAGGGGGTTGAGTCCGCAGAGGTGGCCCACCGAACGGTTCGGCTCCTGAGCGCATATCGCGAGCAAACCGAGCTCCGCCGCTTGGAGAAGATCGAGCTTGAGGCCGCCCGGTACTTCAACCGGCTCTCCCGAAAGGGGGAGCTCCTGAGCAAGATCACTATCGACCGCGACAGCTTCCGCGTCAGGGTCATCCGCTGGGACCAGACCGAGCTGCCGAAGGAGCGTCTCTCGGCGGGTGAGAAGCAGCTGCTCGCGATCGCGATCCTGTGGGCGCTTGCCCAAGCGTCGCAGCGGCCGTTGCCGGTCGTGGTCGACACCCCGCTGGCTCGTCTTGACAAGGAGCATCGACGGCGGCTGCTTACGGAGTATCTGCCGAATGTCAGCCACCAGGTCGTCGTCCTCTCAACTGACACCGAGGTCGATGTCGAAGCTGCGACCGAGCTCGAGCCGGTGACTTCGAGGAGGATCTTCCTTGCGCATGACGTTAAAAGCGCGGCGACCGCGGTCGAAGAGGGCTACTTCAGCCCTGCCGAGGAGGCGATCACCGGTGCTCGGTAAAAAGATCCAGCTCGACGAAGCCTCCACCCAGGTCCTCAAGACGATGAAATCCAGAACCGCGCTGACTCACCAGTACCTGTGCAGGCTCGGATTTTGCCTTTCGCTGAACGAGCCCGGCCATCCCGACCCCGGCAGCTATGACGAGCAGGGGATTGAGTTCAACCGCTACACGCTGACCGGCGAGTGGGACCGTCTTTTCGTCGCCTACCTGCGGGAGTGGCTGGCGCAGGAAGAACCCGACGGCGATCATGAGGAGTCAGCCTGGTTCAGGGCGCATGTCAACCGCGGCCTGACCCTGTTGCAGAGGCGGGTCCGCTCGCTTGCCGACGTGACCGACCTGGTCCCCGGATGAAGCCGATCTACCTCGACTACAACGCGACGACGCCGGTCGATCCGCTTGTAGTCGAGGCGATGCTCCCCCATCTGACCGAAAGCTTCGGGAACGCGGCAAGCATCGATCACTACTACGGCCATGAGGCTCAGCAGGCGGTGGAGCGCGCCCGCGAGCAGGTGGCGGCGCTGATCGGAGCCGAGGCCTCGGAGACCGTCTTCACGAGCGGGGCCACGGAGGCAGACAACATCGCCGTCCTCGGAGCGGCGGCGCGCGCAGGCGACGAGAGCGAGGTCGTGGTGAGCGCCATCGAGCACCCGGCCGTGCTGGAGGCTGCCAGGCAGCTCGGGGACCGCGTCAAGCTGATTCCGGTCTCCGGCGAGGGGATCGTCGACCCGGCTGAGGTGCGCAGCCGGCTGACGACAAAGACCGCGTTGGTGAGCGTGATGGCCGCGAACAACGAGACGGGTGCGATCCAGCCCGTCGATGAGATCGGTGCCGTCTGCGCCGAAGCCGAGGTTCCCTTCCACACCGACGCCGCCCAGGCGCTCCGCCACCTGGCACTCGACGTCGACCGGTCCGATATCTCGCTCCTGTCGATGTCGAGCCACAAGATGTACGGACCCAAGGGGGTCGGGGCCTTGTTTGTGCGGAAGCGTGGGCGCCGCATGAAGCTCGCTCCGCTTCACTTCGGCGGTGGTCAGGAACGAGGGCTACGGCCGGGGACTGCGAACGTTCCGGGCATCGTCGGCTTCGGCGTTGCCGCCGAGCTTGCGCGCTGCGAGCGCAAGGCGGACGCGCGGCGAGAGCTTTCCCTCAAGCAGCAGTTGATCGCTGGCCTGGGGAAGGCCGGGGTAGAGCTGAACGTGCCAGTCGAAGCATCGCTGCCGCAGACCCTCAGCGCTCGGTTTAGCGGCATCGGCGCTCGGGCGCTGATGCACGCAACGCGCGATCAGCTCGCCTTCTCAAGCGGCTCGGCCTGTGCGACGACGAAGGTCAAGCCATCGCACGTCCTGCTGGCCCAGGGACTTTCTAGTGAGGCCATTGGTGAGAGCGTTCGCCTGAGCTTCGGCCGGTTCATCGACGAGGGTGATGCGAAACAGGTTTATGAAGTGCTGCTGGATGCGGTTGACGCTATCCGCCGGGTCGCCGCAATCGCTTAACGCACTGGATGAGCTGGCGTGGGACGCAGTGCCGAGCACACTGACGTAGCTCGGCACCGCTTCCCAGCGTGGCTCAGGAAGCCGCCGCCATCAGATTGCGCTTCGCCACAGTCGAATGAAGCGTGGCCCAATGGTTACGCGACTTGCCGATCAGGTTCGGCTGACGTGACAGGTCATCACTGGTCGACTGCGTAGCGCGCATCAACTCGGCCCCGGTCTCGCGCCAAAGCTCAAGCACGTCGTCGAACGAGCCTTTCCAGGTGAAAGCGCCGTCCTCATCTTCGGTGACCATCCAGCGGAAGGCCCCCAGCATAGGAAGGAGCGCCCCCCGGGTGAGCCGCGTTTCCGACTCCTTGCCGACGAACGGGAACTCGTATTTTCCCCGTTTGCGAGACTCGACAAAAGCGAGCTTCCTGCCCTTTCCACCGGCTTTGTTGTGCAGCTCCCGAGCCTCGATCGAGATCGTGTCGTGGAGGACCAGAATGTCCTTCAGGATCGGCCGAAGCTTCTCGTACGAGGGCCGCTTCTGGCTATCTAGATATGCGTCGAGAACCTTTGCCTTCGACTGAAACGCCCGTACGGGCTGACTGTCGCTGTCGTTCGGCCACTCGCTGATGTTGAACACGTCGAGCATCACGACGAGGTCCCGAGCGTCGGTGTGGCCACCTTCGTTCTCCTTGAAAGCTATCCCCTCAAAATATGGCTCGTCCCTTAGCTCGGCCTTGATCCAGTCGAACTTGTCGCGGAGCTCGGCCAGGCTCATCTCCTGCACCTGGACTGCGGTGTTGAGCCCGCCGGCGATCTCGGGCACAAGCTCCTCAGGGATCCCGGTCAGGATCTCGAACTTTACGTACTGGTCGACCTGCCCATCGCTCTCGTTTCTCTCGAGGATCAACTCGCGGTTCTCGCTCACGATCTCGTAGGTGTGCCCACCATCGACGATCCCGTATTCGGGTGGGAACTCGATCTCGTAGACGTCGTCTTCGAGCTTCTCGACTCTCGTCGCGATGGCCGTGATCCCCTTGTTCTTCAGGTGGAACGTGTTGGCCGTTCCCGCCTCGTTGAGAAGGCTGCTCCGAACGTCCCGGTAGATCCCCTTGTCGGTTCTCTGGTTTCGAGGATTCGGGTCCTTCGGCACCCCCTCGGGGACATCCTCGACGTTGAGGATCAGGATGTGACGTTCGCTGCCCATGCGCCCATAGATCGGATCAGGCATGCGACGCGCGTACGTGACCTCGAAACGAAACTTGCGTTCACTCATCGGTGAAGCCTCCTTGTGTCTCTTGCGTGCCGGCGTCCGCCAGCCGCTCTTTATCCGGTGACCGCATCCGCGGTCGCGGCCGAGCGTAGCACGCGACGAGCTAGCCTGCTCGTTCAGCATTTTTGGAGGCGGTTAGGATCGAGTTCGAAGTTTCAACGTACTGAGGTCGAGAGCGCTCGGAGGAACAACTTGCCTATCCAACGAAGTGGACCTACGCCTGCCTTTTGGGAATACGTGGTGACGAATGCTGCGGTCCCGGCCACCGGCCCGCCGGACCAAGGGGTTCTCACCGCCAGCCATGCGGGTCTGCAGTGGATCGATATCCCGAGCTATCAGCGCGGCATCTCATGGACGCTTACTGAGCTGCTGGAGTTCCTCGGATCTCAGTCGATCCTGCTCGGCAACGTGATCCTGGGACAGTTCCATCGCACGACGGGCCAGTTCCCGCATCTTCCCGCGAGCGTCAGCGAGTACAACGTGCTCGTCGACGGACTGCAGCGGTTCGCGATCGGAACCATGCTCCTGGCCGTCTTGCACGACGACGTCCTCGCCGCCACCCCCAACCGCACCGGCGACGCGGCCCACTTCGCGCCGCTCGCACAGCTCGTAGGCGCCAGGGCAGCCGTTTACCAGCACAATGACGTCGAGCTCCGAAACCACCCGCGCAAGGCCATCGCGGAGCAGTACTCGGCGCTCCGGAGCGACTGGGAGACGTACGTGGACGAGCAGTTCAGCGGTGGCGCTGGACATGAGCTCGCCGAGGCGGTGATGGGGGCACTGATGCAGAAGCAGGTGGCGGTCGACACCTACTTCAATTTTCCAAGTGCGGTCGATCTCATGAACACCTTCCTCGGTCTCAATACCGTCCGCGTGGACCTGGGTCCCGTCGACCTGCTCCGTTCCTACCTCGTCGAGAAGGCGACCTCCTCCGGATGGCCGGCCCACCGTGTCGAGGAAGTGGAGAACGACTTCACCGAGGTCTTCACCCGCGATGAGCGACCGGACTCCGAGCTCCTGCCATTTGTCAGCGTCGTTCTCGAATATGTCCGCGATGACGCAAAAGCGCCGACCATCTTTCCGAGTTGGCACTCCGGTCTGACGGCCTCCGAGGTCGATGACTTTCTGGACTTCGTCCAGGCGTTCAAGAACCTGACGACGGACCCCTACCTCAACGAGCTTCGGGCGGTTGGCAGCATCCCGTTCGGGATCGTGCTGGCGTACTACTACCGGCAAAAGCTCAATACTCATCAGGATCCCTCGATCCTCACGAACGGGACGGCAGAGCATGGAGAACTCCACGCGCTTCTACGTGCCTGCTACCGGACGTACTTCGATGGGCGGATCGGGCGCACCCGCCGCTATACCAATGGGTGCTTGGTTGGAGAATACGCTGACCTGAGCGCTGCGGGGGACGCCATGTCCAACGAGTTCCTGTCCACTTCCCTTTCCTCTCAGGTCGACCGCGGTTGGCTGGTCGCCGCGCTCAACCGGACCGACAAGAAGCGTGCGCCGCGAGCCTTCAACGCCATGCTGCTCCCGCCTCCGCAGTCCGGCGGGGTCACGTTCGAACCACTCCAGTTCGGACGCCGCTCGATGATGCACCACGTCGATCATCTGCTCCCGGAGAGCATGCTGAACGCGAACAGCCCCGGAGAGGCCGAGGCCCACACCTTGCGGAACCTCGCGCCACTTCCCACGAACCAGAATCGCGAAGCGAAGGCGACCAGCTGCTCGAGCAAGCTCGCCTCGAACGGGATTTACGACAACTATGTCCAAGCGAATTCGCATCCTCACCCGTACAGCGCCTGGCTGGTCGCAGCACAAGCTGGCCACGGCGCGCATCTAGACGTGCAGGAGCTGCTTGAGCCGAATCAGACTCCCGACATCGGAACCGAACGAATCAACCACATCGCCGACAAGCTGGAAGAAGTGCTCTAGCTCCTTCGCTCACAGCGTTTAGCGCCCTTGACAGAAGTTCAGCAGGCGTTTAGCGTGCTAAACATGACTAAGGAAAACCGCTCCGACTGCTACCAGCAGGTTTTGGACGACCTTGAGCAGGCGAGCCGTCAGTACGCGGCAACCAAGTTCGAGACGCGAGAGCACCAAGACGATCGCGCCCGGGCGATCGTCGAGGTTTCGAGATTGGGGGTACCGCGATCAGCCGTGGCGAAGCTCGCCGGCCTCACTCGGGGCCGCGTACAGCAGATCCTTGAGGAAGCCGGTGAGGCGGGAGCCGCCGGCGAGGACTGGGACGATCCGGAGCTACGCCGGCTGGTGGAAGCGGCGATTGCGACACGGCCGACTCCCTCGGCTGGAATCGGCCTCCGGCGAGAGAGCACGCTCGGGCCTCATCTCGGCCGGGGAGCCGGGGTAGCGGTACCGCTCGGAAGGGATGTGGGCAAGAACCGCGAGCACGTAATCTCGATGATCGAGCAGCTCCTCGAGAAGGTGCGCTCGGGGGACCTCGACGACCTCCTGTCCCTGACGGACGAGGAGCGCGAAGTGGTGGAAGGCAACCTGAATGGCTGACGACGTTATTGAAGACCCGAGGCGTTAGTTGCACGGACCAGTAGACAACCACCACGCATCTCCTCGCGCGATAGGTCGAATCCGGCCCAGATTGCCGCAGCGGCCAATACAGAGAACGGCCTTTCCGTTTCTGCCGCGCTGGCTTCGCCTGGCTCCGGCAGCTGCTCGCAAAACGCCTGCACCCCTTTGCGGGCGTCCTCCTCATGCGTCTTGCCCTTCGCCGTCCCGCTGACGAATGCCTCTCAGAGGAGTAGTCCTCCCTGGTCTTCAGCGAACGGCGGCCACTGGAAATGTACTCGGAGACCGGGCGCCTGATCGTGGATGAACCGGAGGGTCCAAGGAATCTGTGCCATCGCCGTTGCCAAGACCGAGGCACCCACGTTGCTTGACCAAGATGGCGAAGGTGCATCACAAGGCCGCGCCTTCCCAAGCCGATCCAGATTCTCTGGCACCGGGATGAACAACGGTGCCTCGAAGCCGAGAGCTACGGGCTTGTCGTCGCGGAGGGCGTCAACAACAGACGCCGCAAGCGACTCGATGCTCTCTGGCCGATGAAGCTCCTCGCCGTCAGAACCCGGAATACGTCGCGCCCAAGCGAAGCTGTTGCGCGCGATTGACCCCACGTCGGCGCAGAAGACTTGAAGCGTATCGGTCCAGCCCATGCGAATTGAAGCTACCCCAAGGCTCTCGCCGAGAAGCTGGTCGTCAGCAAGGTGCCGGCTTACGCGCTGAAGGGAGGCCGGGTCTCCATAAGGCGGTGTTATCGGGCGTCGGGGGGGCAGCTGGCATCTATCTACTGAAATGCGTCAGGGCGCGTCCGCCAGCGACTCCAAGTCCCGCACCTCGCGCTTGAGCACCTCCCAGGCGAAGGCCTGATCGCTGATCAGCGTCGAGGCGAGTTCGGCTTTCAGCGCTGCCCAGCACGCCTCGATTCGAGGTGCCTTCAGTTCGGCGCCGTTGACGAGCACCACCTCCGCGCCCGCGTCCTTGAGGCTCCCGATCTGCTGAGGCGTGATGCCGACCTGCTCGTAGACCGGATGCTGAGGCTGCTTCACCTCGCCGCCATCGGCGTCGCGTTCGAGGTAGATCGTCCCGACCGCCGCGGCGCAGTCCTTGTAAAAGATGGCAAGGTCGGAGGGCAGGGCGGTGGCGAGCGCTGCCTTCCCCCGCGCCTGCAGCGGCGCGGCACTCAGCAGCAGGACGTCCAGCTGCCCCCAATCGCCGTCGATCCCCCGCCCGAGCGGATCCTCCACTCCGCCTTTCAATGCGAAGGCCGACTCGGGGAAGAGCACGCCGTCTCCGCCGAGGATCTCGGTCGCCCGGGAGACGAGGGAGTGGGCCTCCTGCGAGCGGTCCTTGGCTCCGATCACCCCCACGGTCGGCACGACCTTGAGCTCGCCGGGACCGAACAGCGGCGGCGGGGCCGAGCGCCTCTCGTCGGCGAGGAGGGAGCCCAGGGTGGCTCGTGCGAGCTCGCCGGCCTCATGCTTCCTGACGTAGTGGTGCAAGGTGAGCGCTCCCGAAAGCGCGTCCGGGTCACCGGGGCCGCCGAGTTCGCCGAGGATGTCTCGAATCGCGCCTCCCCAGTGGAGTCCGAAGCGAACCGGACCTTCATCGCTTTTCTGCTTGGCCATCGCGGACAGTGCCCCGACCACATGGATTGCGGCGGTGCGGGTGATCTGGCCCCAGACCGCTCGAGCCGCCTCCGCGGCGCGGCGGTTGCGGCCGTTGCCGTGGGCGGGCGCCGGGTGGGCGAGGACAAGCTCGACGTCGAAAACGTCCCGGTAGGCCTCGATCAGCGTAGCCGTGTCGAACGTTCCGTCAGGACCGCGGCAGGCGGCCCGGTTCTCGGCCCATCGGGTGGCCGAGCGCTCGTCGTAGAGGAGCAGGGCGCCGCGGTCCGCGAGCTGCGCGGTACGGTCCAGCACCTGGATCTCCATGTCCTGCTCGCTGGCCGCCTCGGCGTCTTGGAAGAAGACGATCGTGTCGCATTCCTCGTCGAGGATTTTGCGGGCCAGTTGGATCACTCCGCCTTGGCGGCCACGGGTCAGCTGCCGCACCCAGCCCGGGCTGCCGGGGCCCCTGTCGCGCTCCTCCGCCTCCCACTCGACCGACTTGTCCTCGATGCGGTTCATCAGATCTGTCCGCTTCTCGCCTTTGACGTCGTAGAGGACGTCCTCTTCGTAGTCCCAGATCGAGCCGCCGTTGAGGACGTGGCCGGTGACCCGGGTGGCCCAGCGCTGTGGGAAGTCGCTCTCGAACAGATCGACGTGGGCGTCGACGAAATCCATCATCGATCGCTTGTGCCGGTCGTGCGCAGCCACCGCCAGGGAGCCGCCGTTGCTCCGGGCCCCTTCGCCGGCAAAGTCGCCCATCGGCCGGTTCAGCAGCAGCCCTTTCGTCTCCAGCCCGCTGTCGTCGGCGGCACGTCGTGTCCACTCCAGCCCGAACCAGCGGGCGGCACCCTGGTGGGTCGAAAGAAAAGGCGTCCCGGTCAGCAGGCACTCGCGCTTGATCGAGGCGGTCGCCGGATAGAGCGAGCTGTCGTCGTGCGGGTCGCTCAGGTAGACGACGTGGCAGACCGCGCCGCGCTCGTCGGCGGCGACGACGATCTCGGTCGCATGGACAAGCCCTCCTTCGAAGCCGGCCGGGAGGGGGACGAAGTCCTCGTAGCCGTGCAGCAGGCCGGCCTTCCAGATCTCCTTGTAGGAGCCCTCGAGCGAATAGATCATCGCTTCGCTGGCCCGCCAGTACGGCTCGAACTCGCGGACCAGCCTGGCCAGGCCGCTGGTTGGACCTTCCCGGAACGCCCGCGCGGCCATCAGGATCACTATCTCCTGGTCGCGGGAAGGCTCATGGCCTTTTACCGGCCAAGGCGCGGCGGCGACCGGCGGCATCGGCTTCGGCTTGGTGCGGCGGCCGGAGCCGGTGGCGGCTGCCGCACCGGGCTCTCGCAGGAGGCGTTTGGCGAAAGGGAGCCAGAAGTCGTTCTGGTGGTTGCTCATGACGCTTCTGGCTGAGGCGATTTCCGTCCCGTCGCGGTTGCGCCAGGCCTGGCGCACGCCTTCATGTCGATCCTCTATCGACTTCCCGACCCACTCGTCGGAAAGCCGTAGATAGATCGTCGCACCCTTGGAAAGCGGGCGATGGATGGGACCGGGATGACCCTTCTCCTCCTCGGCGAGCTCGTTGCGAACTCGCAACAGCCCCACCTTCAGTTCCTTTACATCCTCGGGGTTGCCGGAAAGCCCGAAGATCCCGGTAAGGATCGGGATCTCTTCGAAATCGAACACGTCGGTTTCGTGCCAGTCCCTTTTAGCTACGTATTTGAGCTCCTTAACCAAGCGACCCAACTCGGTTTCAGGCTGCACCCGGTGTCCCATTGCGGGCAGTCTTTCAGATCACCATCACCACTGAACGTTCAGTGAACGTTCACCCGCCGTGGCTTGACTTACTTCGGGGTGCACCGTCGTCTGGGTGGAAACAGCCACACCCGACAGGAGGCGAGTCATGCCCGTTGCAAGCATCGACAAGGTCGAGAGAAAAAACAACGAAGAACGTTTCGAGGGACTCACCCAGCGTCACCACCATCCGCCGGTGTTGAAGCGACATCGGGTCCGCGCCGAGGACGTGCGTGCGGTCGCCGAAGGCAAGGCCTTGGCGATCCTGATCCCCGGCTACTACTCCGCTGAGGCTTGCGCCGAGCTGACCGCGCTGCTGCTCGCCGCGAAGCACCTGTGGACGACCTACCCGGCCAGTACCGGTGCCGAGGGCATCGGGATCTCCGGCACGCCGCTGTACGGCTGCTTCGGCGACGAGATGTCGGAGGTATGCAAGGACTACTGGGAGAAGGCCCCGAAGCGCAACCGGGCGCTGCGTGCAGCGACCGCGCCGTATGCGAATCCGGCCGACCGCGTGCGGATCGAGCTGGACAACGAGTGGCCGGGCGGGACGTCCCTGCTGCGGGTCGACGGCCGTCCCGCGTTCTTCGGGCTCTCCCGCTATTTCGAGTCAGGCGGCGAGCTCGATGTTCACACTGATAGGGCCGATTGGGACTATCCGTGTGCGGAGACGCTCGCCTTCTCGGCTCAGCTGTTCATCAATATCTACCTCAGCACCACCAGCGACGGCGGCGGCGACCTCGAGTTGTGGGATTTCGAGGTGCCGGCGCAGGCGGACTACGAGCGGCTGCGTGCAGCAGACCCGAACTATGCGCTCGACCGTCGGCTGCTTCCCGAGCCGGCGACGACGGTCAGCATCGAGGCCGGCACGTTGGTGATCGCCAACGCCAGCAAACCGCACGCCGTGAGCGCCTGCCGCGGGGACGGGCAGCGCCTCAGCGTGTCCGGCTTCCTCGGTTACTCCGGACCGACCGCTCCGCTGCGGGCGTTCTCCTGACAAGAAAGGAATCGGAACTATGACCACTCTCATGTACATGGATGAGCCGGCACTCCTCGAGGCCGAGGTGCGTGTCACCGCCGTCAAGCAGGAGGGCGGTGCCACCTTCCTGGTGCTCGATCGCACCCCGTTCTATCCGCAGGGCGGCGGGCAACCGAGCGACGTAGGCACGATCGCCGGCGAGGGGTTCGTCTTCGCCGTCTCCAAGGCGGTCCTGGACGACGGCGTCGTCCGCCACTTCGGCGAGCCGCTGCAAGGTGAGCCGACGTGCGCCGAGGCGTATGCAAAGGTCGACCCGCAGCGGCGCGCCGTGCATGCGGCTCTGCACACCGGCGGTCACCTGGTGATGACCGCGATGTTCGAGCTGGCCGGCTTGCGGGCGGTGAAGGGCCACCATTTCCCGGACGGGCCGTACGTGATGTTCGACGGCGTCCTCGACGAGGACGAGAAGGCGGAGCTCCTCGACAACCTGCAGCGTCGCCTCGACGAGATGGTCGCCGCCGACGCCGGCATCGAGGTGGAGTCGACGACGATCGACGAGCTGCGCGCTGAAGGAGTGTTCATGCCCGCAGCGGTGCCTACCGACAAGCCGACCCGGGTGGTGATGACCTTCGGTTATCGGTCGCCGTGCGGTGGCACGCACCTGGAACGGACCGGCGAGCTCGCCGGCCTCAGGGTTCGTCGGCTGAGGAACAAGGCCGGCAGCACCAGGGTCACCTACGAACTCGCCGAAGGCAGGTGAGGAGGTGATGTTGATGGCGGGCAAGGTCATCCTCCCGGACACCGCAGCGACCGAGGCGGAACCTCGGTCGCTGCGGTTCCGCCGTTCCCTGGCCGACGAACTCGCGCGACTGCGCGGCGACCTGCTCGCGGTGATGCGCGGGGGTGAGCTGGTCGGCGAGAACGAGAACGAGGACGAGCCACGAGGCGTCGTCCGCCTTGTGCCCTCGCTACGCCAACGGCAGGCGAGCCTCGCCCTGCTGGAGGGTTACCGACGCTGGTTCGACCGGGTCCGGCCGTTCCTGGATCGTGACCCGGCGGCCCCGCTTGCGGCCTTCGACGAAGCATTCGGAGTGATGAGCTCCTTCTTCGCCTTGCGACGGGTCGCAACCGACGTCTCCGACGAGGTCTGGCGGGAGATGTTCGAGCTCGAGTCCTCGCAATTGGTCGGTTATCAGCTGACGCTTTTGGAGCAGGCCGGCGAGTGCTTCTCGTTGCTGGACCCGCGTTCGCGGCGCCAGTTCGAGGATCTGAGCGTCAAGCTCATGCCGCGGGGGGACCGGAGGTTCGAAGTTTTCGCCGAGTCCTCGTTGGGCGAGGCGACCGAAGAGATGACCGTGCCGTTCGACGCGCGGGACGTGGAGAACTTCGTCCTGCGCAACTGCGACCCGCTGCGCGGGGGCGTCCGCGGCTGGACGCCGCGGTCGGTGCAGCCGTTCGCCGATTTCGGCGGCGCCCTCTTCGAGGCATTGTTCGCTGGCCCCGTCCGCGATCTCTACATGGCCCACGCCGCGGCGATCGGTAGCGGCGGCGCCGGGTTGCGCATCCGGCTCCGCCTGGGTGCCTCTCCCTGGCTGGCGACCCTGCCCTGGGAGTACCTCTATGACGGCACCGACTTCATCGCGCTGACCGGTGCGGTCAGCCTGACGCGGCAAGTCGAGGCCCGGCGCCCGGTGCGACCGCTGCGGGTCGACGGGCCGCTGCGGATCGCTGTCACGGTCAGCGCGCCGAGCGACCACGCCGCGATCGACTCCGAGACGGAGGTGAAAGCGCTAAAGGCAACCCTGGCGCCGCTGATCTCGGCCGGCCTGGTGCGGCTCGACGTCGCCCCGGACGGAACCCTGCCGACTTTGGCGGGCATGATCCGAGCCGCCGAGGTGGCCGGCAGCCCGTTTCACGTTTGGCACTTCATCGGCCACGGCCGCTATCTGGAGGAGGAGGGGGGGACCTACCTCAACTTCGAGAACGCCAACGGCACCTCGCAGGCGCACAGCGGCTTCGAGCTGGCGACGCTCGTCTGCGCCCACCCGGCGCTGCGGTTGGCGGTGCTGAACTCGTGCGAGGGGGCGCGGGCGGCGCCCGAGGACTCGCTGACCAGCGTCGGGGCCGCGCTGGTCGCGCGAGGAGTCCCGGCGGCCGTCGCCATGCAGTTCTCGATCAGCGACGGAGCGGCGATCCGCTTCGCCGACGATTTCTACCGGGCGCTCGCCGACGATGGCTCGATCGACACCGCCGTCAACGACGCGCGGCGCGCGATCTTCTTCGCGCCGAACGAGAGCGAGTGGGCGACGCCGGTGATCCTGACGCGGATGGAGGAGGGCGTGATCTTCGAGCGCTGACCGCCGCCGGAAGCACCTGCATGGGCGTGTGGTGGAGCACGGACGGCTCAGGGGCCGACACGCCCTTGGGAAATCTGGGAGTAAATTGCCTTTGACGCTGGCAGGCCACTTCGCCAGTCGGGCCCCCGCACCGGCGGAAGACCTGTCGTTCGCTGGGGCAAGAAATGGGGCAAGGTGCCCCACAGACTCCAGCCGATCCCAGGCGATCTCGATCTCGCGGAAACGGCTTGAAACCGTGCCCCACGTAGTCCAGCGGACCCTAAATTCGGGCTCATAATAGGACTGTCCGTGTAGGAACCCGACAGTCATAGGCCTTCCCTAGCCAATTCCGTGCTCCCCGCCCTTCGGTCGACCTCCACGAACAGGGTAGCGCGGCCTTCCAGAACAGCTTCCCCGTCGGCGTCATGCTCGCCGACATCGCCTGAATGACTTGTGGTGATAGCGGCCCACTGGAACGAAGAGCGAACTAAAGAACGTCGCCCTGGCGTTATGGGATTCTCGTCGGGTGTGAAGCGATGGAAGCGCAGAACGATCAGTGGGAAGCGGGCTACTCGGCACCCGGAGGATATGCCGTCTGCACGGAGTGTGCGAAAGACAGCGCTCTAGTCGACCTAATCGAAACGAATGCCGATGCCGACGAGTGCTCCTTTTGCGGTCGCAAGGGAGGGGGAGTCGCCGTCGACACCGAGATCGTGCTGCACGGTACCGCCTAAGCGTCCGGCTCAGCCCTTGGGTCCATCAGACGGCAAGAGGAGACGGAACGGGCCGCTGTGATGATTGTTATTCGTTCGCTGCAGGTCGAGTAGCCGAAAGATCTCAACCCCTGGTCCGTTGGGTTCTTCAGCTAGAACGTCGAAATGCAGTAGGTGTTGATCAGAGTCATATTCAATAGCGAGACTCTGATCGTAGAAGGCGCTGTCTCTGGGGATGGGTACCTGAGGAAAGGCCTTTTTGATGTTCTCGACAGAGATCCAATACGTGGCCACATCAGAGCCCGTAAGTTGCCAGTACCGCTCGATTACATCGGAGGCTATGTCTTCTTCCATCAAAGGAACCTCTTCATCATCGATGATGAAGAGCCGCGTTTTCTGTCGTACCTGGGAGTCTCGGAGGGTTTCGAGATACGTGGGCCCGTCTCCCTCAAGGAACCACCTGGCCGGCTTGCGTTGTACACCTTGATATTCCCGGCTGTGGTTGATGGCTTCACTCAAGATTGCTAAATAGTCCAGCTTGGCTACGCGGGGGATCAGCCTGTACCGCTCGGCTGAGCAGCGAATAAGGCTGGCAAGGACCTCATTGTGCTTCGGGCAGTCCAGAAGCATCTGCAGCGCGTCCTCCTGAAGCTCAAGCTTCAGAGATAGTTGCTCCACGTCGCTTGCGAATTGCTTCCCACGACTGATCTGCTCTTGCAGCGCTCCGAACATCCAGCCGGCAAGTGAGCCGAGGAACAGGGACTCCACATGGCCCGGCAGCTGCGCACTCGTGAGGCTTTGGCTGGTAGAAATGCTGAAATCTCGAAGAATGCTGCGCCGGCAATCGCATAGCGGAGGGTGGGGCTGATCTTCATCGTGATTCGTCTGGTCGGAGTCGGGCCCACTGATCCCCTCCGCCTCTAGATTGTCCGGCCAAGCCCGAGCCTCCTCGCTCTAAGCGCTCACGCGCTGACCCTACGGGTCGGCCTTCAGTTCGGGACGGCTCGACCATCAGGTACGCGCAGATTACTTAACCGGTTCTGTTTAACAGTGGCCTCCCTCGCTTCCCGCACGGTCGCGGCAGCCCAACCTGTTGTTTGGGCGAGCGGTGCCTCCGTCGTCCGACCGGGACCGGATGGTCGTTGGAGCACCATGTCGCTCTCCCGTTCGGTCTATTCTCTTTCGCGCAATGAGGAGCTTCCGGCCAAATTCAAAAGGGTTGGGGAGGAGAATTGAATGGCAGGATTTGTTCGCGCGCTGCTCAAGTGCTGCGCCCTTTTTGTCGTGGTCTACGCGTGCGGTGCCGCGGATGCGGCCGCCCGGGAAGGTCAGCCCCCCGTTCACTTCGACTCGGAAGGGGCGGTGACGCTCGTTTCGGGCTCTGCCGCGTCGGTGACGGTTTTCAACGACAGCGGCGAGCCGTTCCGCATCCGCGCAACCGCGTCGGTGGAACCTCCGGAGGCCGGTGGCAAGGCCCTCCGCATTCCGATCGCTGCCGATGTCGGCACGGGCTACAAGCGGCTGTCGGGGAAGACCATGATTCCCGCGACGGGGCAGATGAAGCTGAGGCTAAGCCCGCCGGCGACGATCGCGGCCGGCCAGTCGGGATGGCTTACGGTGGTCGCGACGGCGGGCTCGCAGACGGTCGTCGCGCGGCGCCCGCTCGCGGTGCCGGTCGCCACTCCCGAGGTGGACAGCTGGAAGATCACCTCGGTTCAGGGGTTGCCGACGCACGAGAGCGGCGGCGACCTCGATCCGGCTATCCCGCTGTCTTCGGCCAGCGGCTGCGAAGCGCTGGGCGATCCGGGCACGGTACTCGTCAGCGGCGACGAGACGATCTCGATTAGCTCGACTTGCGAAGGCGGCTACCTGCGGCTGAAGGCCGCGAGCTTCGGCCCCGGCACCTACAAGGGCAAACTGAAAGTGGGCGAGGAGAGCGTCGAGCTGGAAATCCGCCGGACCCTCTCCATCTGGTGGCCAATTCTCTGCATCGTCCTCGGGGTTCTTACGGCGATCGCCTCCCAAGGACGGATCGACCAGGGCTGGCGGTGGCAGCAGCGGCGCTGGTTGTGGAAGCTGCCGAAGGACGCCGCGAAGGCGGACGCGAAGTATTTCGCCGCGGCTCGTGAGATGCCGTGGGAGGCGTATGCGATCGAGCCGGCGATCGAGCAGGAGGCAGAGAGCCTGGGGCAGCGGCTGGACGATGTGGCCGCGCAGCGTCCGCTGCTGTTGCGCTGGCTGCCGTGGCCCGAAGGCTTTAAGGCGGCCGAGCGCGAGGAGATCAGGGTGCGGATCGCCGAGCTTGCCGAGTTGATCGAGAAGTGGCCGACGATGCCAACCGCGCTGGCCGCCGTTCTGGCGCGGGTTCACGAGCAGCCCTACTACGTGACGCGCGCCCCATTGCTGGTCGAACGGGCCTTGCTGATAGTCGGCGCCGACGACCTCCCGGTCGATGCGACCGAGCTCGGCAGCCGCTGCGGCGAGGCGGTCGCGCTTCCTGACGCGCTCGACGTCGTCGATGACCTCGAGCGGCTTGACGTCTACATCACGGCGCTGGAGAATGACGATCTGGAGCTGGAGCCCGAAGATCGCGCGCTCCGCAATCGGGCTCGCCAGTACGAGCGGCAGGCGAGTGCCACCCTTGCCGGGCTGGCGGATAGCACCAGGATCCCCGGCGAGGTAGGGCCGGCGGTCGAGCGAGGCGCGAAGCTGGCCTCCCGGCTTCCCAAGCCGGGAGCGCGCGCAGGTGCTGTCGAGGACGAGATCCAGACCGAGACCGCGGGGGCCCCGCTGGATCTCGGGGCGTTGCCGCTCGGCCTAGTACGAGGCGCCACCAAGCTGCTGAGCGGTGGGTCGTATCCGGTCGGCCAGTCGGCGGTGATCCTGGTCACGCTCGCGGTGGGAGTGCTGAGCGGCCTCGCAGTCCTCTACTTCGAAAAGGCCTGGGGAGGGTCGTGGACCGACTACGCCGCCGCATTCGTCTGGGGCTACGCTGCCTCGACGGTGATCGATCCGATCGTGGCGACGGTGCGCCAGCTCGGCACCCGGCCGGATGACTCGCCAGCGCAGACGCGAGCGCCGACATAACTCGACGGCGCCGGGTGCTTGCCGATATCGAGATGGCTGCCATCGTCCTCTGGGCGCGGCTCCGCACCCTCGCGGGGCGACTGAGAAGTCGGCTCTGGGGGAAGACGCGAAGCGTTGCGCTCGGAGAGCTGATCGTCGTGCATCCCGCCGAGTGGGGAAGCTGTGCCTGGCGCGCGGATGCGATCGCGGCGATGTTCGAAACGGTTCAGCACGCGATGCGGCGCTGGGACGTGAAGGTCGTAGACAGGCGCTCGGTCATGCGCGAGGGGCGGGAGCTCAGCCGCACCTACGTACGCGTGCAAGTGGCAAAGGGAGCCGAGGACGATGCCCTGCGCGCGATCAACGTGGCAGCCGGGAAGCACGGGCTCTCCCGCGGACGGCGCGGCGTTCTCGCGGTGCGGTCGCCGGTCATCGTCGCGGCCACGCCGCCCGACCCTCCCGGGCAGATCGAATTCACCGACGCCTACGAGGAAGCCAAGAGGCTGATCGGCGTCGCCGGCGGCGATGCCCGCGGCGTCAAGATCCTGGTCGTCGACGTCGATCAACCCGATGCGAGCTACCTACCGAAAAGCGCCAGGGTGAAGATCCTGGATCCCTCCAATCGACCGATCAGGAACGGCCACGCGACTGCCGTCACCGCGGTTGTGGCCGACATCGCCTGCGGCGCGGAGATCATGACTCGGTCGATTCGCGACGACTCGTCCAGCGGGTTCTGGGCGCTCCTTGACGTTCTCACCTCCGAGCAGGACGTTGACCTGATTGTTGCCAGCGTGTCCGCTCCCGAAGGCGGAAGCTCGAAGGACGGTCGTGGCCGGGACAACGTGTTCGACTCCCTGCTTAGATCTCGAATCTCCTTTCCGAACCGGCCCCCCGTCATCTTCCCAACTGGGAACCACGACCCCGGGCGGGCCAGAGAGAGGATCGACACGATGGCGATTCCCGCCCGCTTCGAGTCCGTCGTCGCGATCGGCGCCTGCGATCCGGGCGGCGCACGCTCGGCGGGCAGCCGGTACGGGGTGAAGACGGGCGACGATCCGCACGCTTGGTGGCTGGTTCCTGGGGGATCGTTCCTCGGCCAGTCCGTATCGATCGCGCTCGTCGAGATGGGCGGCAAGCCGCAGGCTGGAACGTCGATCGCCAACGCGATGGCCGCCGGCTTGATCGCCTGCTTGATCCGGAGCCTGCGTCAGCAGAAGCCGGAAACCGACTCGAAGTTCGATGCCGCGATCGAGGAGCTGATGCGCTCCCTGCGAGCGCGCCCCGGCACTGAGCGCTCGCGGGCGTTGGCCAGCGAGTTGCGGGATGTGCACAGCGGCCGGTCGGTCACGCTGGCGAAGCTGGTCGCCGAGCTCGAGACGCTTTCCGATCCAAGCGGCATCCGCGGTTACGACGCCCACCAGCACGGGCGCGGAATGCTGCGCTTCAATCGGCTCGCTTCAACGACCTGATGTGGGGTAGGAGCTGATTCAGGTCTCATGGACCTGAATCCCTCTGTTCCGTCGGCGCGAGCATTCGCAATCGCAGCCCTCGCCAATGGCTGCTGGGGCAAGAAATGGGGCAAGAAGCCCCACGGATCTCAGCCGATCTCCACGTAGCTCGATCTCGCGAAAACCGCTTGAAACCGTGCCCTACGTAGCCAGCGGGACCCTTGGTTCGGGCTCATAACCCGAAGGTCGCAGGTTCGAATCCTGCCCCCGCTATTGAGAAAGCCCCGGAAACGGGGCTTTCTTGTGCTCGGAGCCGGGGCTGGGGGTCGGTGCGGGTACCAACCGGGTACCAATTTCGCCAAAACGGCCTCGTGCTTCCCGCGTTTGAGCCCTGCAAGCCTCCAGGACCGGCGATGCAGGTTGCAGCCTGGCTGCCCCGTTCGATCTCGTCTGGAGGCGTGACCTTTTGGGGCCATCGTGCCGTCTCCGACAAATCTCCCAGAGTCACTACGAGCGTCGAACGGTAGAACGGTAAGCAGTGGGCAAGGGGGTTAATCCACTTCGTCCATCGGTATGCCAGACGCATGGGCGGGGGCCGAAAGCGCATTTGATGGGAGACGGGAGCCGCGGTCTTCGCGGTGGCCAGAGTCCGACTGCACCTCAGGCGCTCGCCTTTTCGGTGCGGTCCAGGACGGTGGCGTCGTCGACCGCCCCGCGACCGAAGAGGCTGACCAGTGCGGGAATCAACAGCGTCCGTGCAATCAGGGTGTCGAGCAGCAGGCCGACGCACATGGCGAAGGCGATCTCGCGGAAGCTCTGGATCGGGATCAGGGCGACCGCGGCGAATGAGAGGGCCAGGATGATCCCGGCCACGGTGATCGCCCGGCCAGCCTGTGAGCCGGCGGTCTGAATCGCCGGCTTCAGCTCGGCTTGATCTGCCTCACGCCAGATCCGGTTGATCAGGAAGACGTTGTAATCGGCTCCCAGGGCCAAGAGCAGAATCGCGCTCGCCACCGGTACGAAGAACGCTAGCTGCCCGTATCCGAGCAGGTCTTGGAAGACGTAGACCGTCAGGCCGAGTGCCGCTGCGACAACGAGCAGGCTGACTCCGACCAGGTAGAGCGGAGCGCTGCGGATGCGCAAGAGGGCCCAGAGCAGGAGTAGCAGTACCGCCACCGCGGCCGGCGCTACCCGCTCGAACGCCGCCCAGGTGTCTTCGGTCAGTTCGGTGGCGATCGTCGTGTCACCGGTCACGCCGGTCCGCGCCGTGGCGAGCCCGCTTCGTTCCAGGAGCGCCGGCAGGCTTTCTTCCACGCTCGAAAGCGCTGCCGATGCCCGCGCGCCGTCCGGGTCCCCGTCCAACACCAAGACGTAGCGGGCGGCGTCCCCGTTCGGGGCCAGTAGGACTCCGGAGCCGCCCGGAAGGCGCTGCGTGCCCGGACCGATGACCCCGGCCACCCCGTCCTGTTCAGCTAAGCCGCCTTCCAAGGCCGCCAGCTCGCCCGAGCGGTTGGCGATGCCTTCTTCTTCGACGACCAGCATCGTCGGTCCGAGCACCCCGGGGCCGAGGCCCGTCGCGGTGAGCTCATATCCTCTGCGGGGCGAGGTCGTCTCCGGAAGACCGCGGATGATTGGATTCCCGAGAGCCAGCTTGGCGATTCCGCTCGCCGCCGCTCCGAGCAGCACTAGACAGAGAATCGTGGTCGCCACCGGGAAGCGCACCGCGCCGCCGATCAATGCGCCCCGCAAGCCCGAGCCGCCGGTCGCAGCATCCGCCGGCGTGGCGCCTTGGACGCTCGGCTGGTGGGGCCAGAGCAAGGCGCGGCCGAAGATCGCCAGGGCCGCGGGCACCAGGGTCATCGCCACGGCAGCAGCGACGACGACGGCGACCGCCATTGCCGGGCCGAAGGCGGCGAGGAAGCTCATTCCCGAGATCAACAGCGTCAGCGTCGCGCCGGCGATCATCAGCGCCGCGGTGAAGATCACCGGCAACAGCTCCGCCGTCACCGCGACGACAGCCGGGCGAGAGTCGATTCCTTCCTCCAGCCGCTGCCTGTAGCCCGAGACGAAAAACACTAGGTAGTCGGTGAGGACGCCGAAGATCAGCCCGACGATCACGGGGTCCGCCTCCTGCGGAATCGTGATGCCGAATCGCTCCGCGACCCAGCCGAGGACGCGGTCGGCGCAGAGGTAGGCGATGGCAACCGACGCCAAGCCCAGCAACGGCACCCCGACGGAGCGGAAGTAGAAGGCGAGGATGCCGATCACCAGCAGGACCGTCGCTAGCTCCACCCAGACGATGAAATCGTTGGTGACGGAGGTTTCGGCTCGGGTTGCCGGCAGGGCGCCGGTCACCTCCGCCGCGCCTGCTTTCGTGACGCGCCTCAAGCCCGAGGCGAACTGCTCGGCGAGCTGTTGCTGTTCGGATTCGCTCAGGGAGGGGTCGACGTAGAGGTAGGCGAGCAGGGTCGTGGCGCTTTGCCGCGCGGCAAGGAGTCCTGGCGCGTCGACTAGCGGCACGGCTCTTATCGCGCCCGATCCTTCCTTCTGGTCGGTCGTGGCGATGTAGCGGATCGCCGCTGCCACCTCCTCGGGAGAGAAGCCCGTCGATCGGTGGGCAACCACGATCGTCCGGCTGAGCAGGGGTAGGCCGAACGTCTTTATGGCTCTGCTTTCGACTTCGAGTGCGCTCGAGGAACGCGGAAGCAGGCTGCCCAGCTCGCCCGATTCGGATTCAAAGGCGGACGGTAGATGCGCCACCGCCAGCACGGTTCCCGCGACCCACGCCAGCAGGATCGGGAAGCGGAGCCAGATGATGAGGCGAGCGATCAGCGGCTCGTAGCTCCTTCGAAGATCACACCGATCCTCTAGCGCGGGGGAGGGTCGCGGTATTCGGGGCCCACCGCTCTGTGGTCGTCGACGAGGACCTCGGCCTGCCTGGAGCGACGAGACCAGACGGCCCATTGCCAGATCGCGATGACCAAGCCGACGACGCCGGCGATCATCAGGATCAGGCCTACAGTCCTCAGATCCAGACCCTTGAGATGAACATGAGTGGCGAAGCGCAGGATCGCGCCGACCGCGATGAGGAAGATGCTTCCGGCGAAAGTCATCGTCCGCTCCTAGACCCGACGGAAGAGATAGATGACGATCAAGATCAGGATGATCACGACGAGGATTCCGACGATGGTCATGACGAGCTCCTTGGATAGGGTTTGATCATCAGGGCCCCGGCAGCCGCCACTCCGAGTTGGCAGCCTCGATCCCATTGGATTTCTTACCCATTCGGCGCGGATCAAACCCGTCAAGTTGGGGCTTTGCGTCGTCGGAACCTCGGGGCGCATGGGGCAACAAATGGGGCCGCCGTCGCCACCGTGTCGACGTAGACGGGGCCGGTGAACCAGTCGCTCGGGCCGACGTTGGTCTCCAGCGAGTTCCGCGTGATCTTCATGGCGTCACCATCACCTTCAGCGCCTCGCGCTCGTCCATCGCCCGGTAGCCGTCGGGAACGCCGTCCAGGTCCACGGTGCGGTCGAAGACCCGGCCCGGTTCGATCGTGCCGTCGAGGATGTCGGGAAGCAGCTCCTCGATGTAGGCGCGGACGGGGGCCGGACCGCCGCCGATCCTGACGTTGCCGTAGAAAGAGGCCTGCCCGCCTGGCATCGGCTCGCTTTGGGGGACGCCGACGCGCCCGACCGCGCCGCCGGGGCGGGCGATTTCGATCGCCGTCTGGGTCGACTGGTCGAGGCCGACGCACTCCAGCACGGAGTGAGCGCCGAAGCCGTCGGTCAGCTCGCGGACCCGCTCGACACCCTCTGCGCCGCGCTCAGCCACGACATCGGTGGCGCCGAACTCGCGCGCCAGGTCGGTGCGTTCCTCGTGGCGGCCGAGGATCACGATCTGCTCGGCGCCGAGGCGCTTGGCGGCGATGACGCCACAGAGGCCGACCGCGCCGTCGCCGACGACCGCGACCTTCTTTCCGGGCCCGACGCCGGCGACGACTGCCGCGTGGTGGCCGGTGCCGAGCACGTCTGAGAGCGTCAGCAGGGAGGGCATCAGCGCCTCGTCGGGATCGGCCGCAAGCGCGTAGAGCGTTCCGTCGGCCTGCGGGATGCGGAGCGCCTCGGCCTGGGCCCCACCGACATCGGCGTTGCCGAAGAAGCCGCCGTGGACGCACTCGGTCTGCAGCCCGTCCTCGCAGAAGAGGCAGGTGCCGTCCGAGAACGCGAACGGCATCACGACGAGGTCGCCGGGTTTCACCGTGCTCACCTCAGCGCCGATCTCCTCGACTACCCCGATCGCCTCATGGCCCATCGGGCGCCCGCCGTCGGCGGGCGCCATGTTCTTGTAGGGCCAAAGGTCGCTGCCGCAGATGCAGGCGCGAGTGATGCGGATCAGGGCGTCGGTCGGGTCGACCAACTTGGCGTCGGACACGTCCTCGATGCGGACGTCCCCGGCGCTGTGCATGACGGTGGCTCTCATGATTCCTCCAGGTTTCTTTTTTGACAGGCGCTAGGAAGGGGACTGCTTCTCCGCCTGCTCAGGCGCGATCTTCGCCCGCCTGGAACTGCCACTACCCGTCAAGACAGGGACCCTCACCTTTGGGACGGCCCCGCGAGCTCCGACAGCGGCTACCAGAGCCGACGTCGCGTAAGAGCGGCGGTCGGCCACGGTGGAGCGGCTCTCTGCAAGTGCCGCTGCTCGGGGGCGGCGCCATTCCGCTCGCGGTCTGCGTTCCATGTCGGCCTCGAAGACGATCGACGGTGACCCAAAGTTGTCTCCCTGCGGGCCAGGATCTTCTGTCACCCTCACTCCGTGTCTCCTGCCCTAGTCCGGTGTTCCTCGACAAGCTCTCGCCTAGGCACCCTGCTCGCCATCCTGGCGCTGGCGCTCACCGCGCCGGCTGCCGAGGCCGCGCCCAGCTGCGCCGAAGGTCCGCAAACGGTCGGCAGCGAAATCGTCGGAACCGCTTGTGCCGACACGATCCGCGCGCCGCGCAACATCACCGCGGTTCGCGGTGAAGGCGGCGACGACGTCATCTACGGCCAGCGGGGCAACGACAGTCTCTTCGGCGGCGAAGGGAACGACCGGCTCTACGGCGGCGTCGGCGACGACACCCTACGCGGAGGCCCCGGCGCCGACCGGCTCTCCGGCGGCTTCGGAGCCGACTCGCTCGACGGGGAAGCCGGCGATGACCTCGATCGCGGCGATGCGACCGTCGACCGCATCGGCGACTCGGGCGGGGGAACCGACACGCTCAGCTTCGCAACTGGCGCAACGCCCGGCTTTCCGAACCAGGGGTCGTTCTTCGACGACGCCGGCTTTCCCCCCGACGTCGGCAGGGGCGTCTACGTGGACCTCGGCGCGGGCTTCGCGAACGACGGCCTGGCTCCCTCCGGAGGCGGGGTCGACGAACCACTCGCACCCGAGACGAACTTCGCGAACTTCGAGGTCGTGATCGGCACCCCCTTCGACGACTACATCGTTGGCACCTCGCATGCGGAGACGTTCTACGGCGGCGGCGGCGCCGACCTGATCGAAGGCGGAGGCGGGACCGACGTCGCCTACGGCGGCACCGAGGGCGACGGATGCATCGTCCCGACCGCCCACGAATGCGAGTCGACCACGGCCAAAGTGACCCCGAGAAGTCCCGGGACGACCTCGGCGGGAGTGATGGCTTCGGGGTCGAGCGGCGGCCCGGCGCTCTTCTTCTCCGGAACGGACGGCGACGACAACGTGGTCGCCTCATTCGCCTCGGGTCAGGTCAGCTTCACCCTCGGCGGCAGCCCCGCCGGCTCCTTCCCGGTCTCCGAAGTTCCTGACTCGGTCGTCCTCGCCGGGCTCGGCGGCAACGATACGCTCTCAGCCACGGGCTTCCCGGAATCGACGTCGGTCATCCTCCTCGGCGGCGAAGACGGAGACCACCTCACCTCCGGCGCCACCGAAGACGCGGACATCGACGGCGCTGGGAACGACGTGGTCAGCGCCGGCGCTGGGGACGATGCGCTCCCCAACAACGGCGGCGCCGACGAACTCGATGCCGGAGCCGGCGACGACCTCTTCGTCGACAACGCCGTCTGCGACGGTGACAAGCTCGACGGCGGGCCCGACCGCGACAACGCCAACTGGGCGAACTTCGGGTCGGCCATCTCGATCGACCTGGCGGCTCACAGCGCCGGGCTCGTTGGGAGCGGCGGCCAGCCGAGCTGCTCTGGTGGGGCCCTCACCTCGCTGAGCGGGCTCGAGGACGTCGAGGGCACGAGCCTGGCCGACACGATGGTGGGCGACGGCGGCGACAACCAGCTTCTCGGCCGCCCGGGCGCCGACACCCTGAGGGCGGCGGGCGGCAACGACTCGATCCTCGCCAACTCCGGAACCCCTGACGCGGACCCCGATGCCGCGATCGATTGCGGCCCTGGGTTCGATGCTGCTCAGATCGACCGTTCGGCGAACGGTCCCGACCCTGCCCCGAGCGAATGCGAGGCCGTCGAAGAACGCGATCCTAACAGCTTCCGTCCCCCGGACGCCCCGCCCGCTGCACCCGACACCTCGATCGGGACCGAGCCGCCGGCGCTGACGAAGAGCACGACGGCGGAATTCACCTTCAGCGTCAACCCTGCGAGCGGCGCCAGCTTCGAATGCAAGCTCGACACCGGCGCGTTCGCCGCCTGCACGTCGCCCAAGACCTACACCGGGCTCTCCGGCAACGCCGCCGCGACCGGGACCACCCACGCCTTCCAGGTCCGGGCCAAGAACGCCGGCGGCACCGATCCGAGCCCGGCCTCCTACGCCTGGACGGTTGACGCGGTCAAACCGACCGCCGCCATCACCTCCGCTCCCTCCGACCCGAGTGCCGAGCACCAAGCCTCCTTTTCCTTCACGGCGGACGAGCCGGCGACGTTCTCCTGCAGCCTCGAAGGACCGAAACCGTCCGCCGCGGCCCCGTGCTCCTCGGGGGCTACTTATTCGGACCTGCCCGACGGCAGTTACAGGTTTGAAGTGGCGCCCACCGACCCGGCGGGGAGCGCGGGAGATCCGGTCTCCTACGAATGGGAGGTCAAGCGCCCGGCCGAATTGCCGGCCGTAAGCCCGCCCCAACCGCCGACCACGACGCCACCGGTCGATAGCCCGACCGGACCACCACCACCGCCGCCGCGGGTCGACGCGCCGCCGCCGCAGACCCTCATTGTCGCGGGCGTGCCGAAGCGAGTCCTGGCTGATGAAAACGGGCGACGCCGGGTGGTCTTCCGCTTCTCTTCGAACCAGCGCGAAGCCACCTTCGTCTGCCAGATCGACCGCCGCCGCCCGGCGCCATGCGTCTCGCCCCGTGCCTACATCGTCGCGGTCGGTGCCCACGTCTTTCGCGTCACCGCGACCGATGCCCAAGGCAATTCGGACCCCACCCCGGCGATCACGCGGTTCAGGGTGCCTACCCGACCCGCGTGAGACTGCCCAACGCGCCAACGATGCGACCGTCGCGAGCACAGAATCTCCAGTAAGCCTGCACTCCGCGCTGGCAGTAGAAAGCCCCGCGAATGCGGGGCTTTCATCGTTTCGAGGAGAGGCTGTTGCCGGGTGCTTTTCTCGCCCGGCCCTTCGTCACGCCCTCGCGGCGCCGAGGAGGGGGTCGACCTGGTTGAGCGTTTCGGTCATGCCTTGCTCCATACCCATCTCGATCATCTGTTCCATCGACTCGCGGTCGGCGAAGTGGGTTTGGATCGACATCGTCGCGGTGCCGTCAGCTTCGGCGATCGTCACCGTCATCGCCGTCGGGCCTCCGTCGTCCGGCTTGCCCTGGTCGTCGACGGCGTCGTCCTTCATGTGCAACCGGTGGGGCGGCTCGACCTCCTCGATCCGCCACCAGCCACGGTGCTTCTCACCGTCCGGGCCGGTCATGAAGTAGCTGGTGCGCGCGCCGACCGTGAGCTCGTGCTCGATGAAGGTCGCGGAATGGGACGGCGGGCTCCACCAGCGCTCCAACTGGCGCGGATCCGACCACAGCTCCCAGAGTCGCTCGGCATCGGCGTCGAACTCGGCCGTGATCGTCATGGTCAGGGCGTCGAGGTCTTTTTTCACATCGGTAACGGGCACTAGCTGTCTCCTTTGTCGGTTTCGAGGATCTGCTCCATCCGCTCGATCCGGCCACGCCAGTCCGCCTCGAGACGATCGAGCGCGGAGTGGGCGCGTACGAGGGCGGCGGCCTCGGTGTGGACGATCGACTCGCGACCGACCCGGTGCTTGCTCACCAGTTCGGCCCGCTCCAGCACGGCGACGTGCTTCTGCATCGCCGTCACGCTGATCGGGTGTTCGCGGGCCAGGGCCGAGACCGAGAGCCGGCCCTCGTGGGCGCGGCGGAGGACGTCGCGGCGGATTGGATCGGCCAGCGCCCCGAACAGCAGGTCGGTGGCCCCCTCGTCCTCGTGAGTCGGTTTCTTATCTACAACCATCTGGTTGTAAGTTAGCACGACGCTTTTGAGCCAGTTGTGGATCAATGTCGAGAAGCGCCGCCCGGCTCCGCTCACAGGGGGGCCACGACTGGGCATGGCACAGGAGGGTCTGGACCAATTCCATCGTGGTGGCGGGAGGATGGGTTGATCCTGACTATCCGAGTTGAACCAGCTCGCCGATGACGTGGACCGGCTCAGCATCCCGGTGATCGCGAGGTTCTCCACCCACCCCCACTGGGACCACCTCCTCTGGCATCTCCGGTTCGGCGACGTGCCGCACTACGCCACCCGCCGCCGCCCACCTTGCCAGTCAGGCCCGAGAGCGGGCGCAGGCGACGGCGGCGGAGAGCGCGTCCGGCATCCCTCGATCTAGTCGCGTTAGTCACCCCCGCTGCCCGCGGAGGGCGGGCGAGATCATCCAGCATCAGGCGCACGGTGTCGGACTGCCCGTACCCACGAGAACATCCTGTCGAGGCGGGTACGGTCGCCGGAGACCACCGACCAAACCTGAAGCAGTTTATCGCTGGACCTCTGGCGATGAATGAGCCCGCGCGAAAGGTTCCCACTGCCGTGCATCTCAGGCGTCGAAACAGATTTTGGGAATGGGCAATAGGGGCGACAACTCAGCCATCTACCCAGCGCAGTGCCAATCGCGCTGCCTCGCTGGCGCTGGTGAACGAAACCTCCGAGAGCAAGCCGGGCGCCGCGACCATGTCGCCTACCACGTACACGCCGTCGCCACGATCGATCGCTGGCCGGTCCTTCCAACTCCGGCCCGGGAGGTCAACAGCGCCGGTGCGACCGACGAGGCGCTGGCGCCTGCGCCATACCTCGCGCTTCCGCCAGCCGGCAAAGGCCGAATCGAGCAGGGCTTCAAGCCGGCCGAGCGCCTCGTCGGGATCGTCATCTGGGGACAGTCCGCGGCAGGACTGGATTAGCACCTGGCCGGCGGGAGCCGAGTTCGGGAAGCACTCGGCGAGCATCCCTTCGTCGAGGTCGAGTACTGCCAGTGGGTCTCCGCGACGTGAAGAGAGTCCGAGGTCGAAGGAGAGTACGTTCCCGCTCTCAGCGGAGAGATCCGGGTCACCGAGGAGGCCGCGAGCCTCCGGAAGTTCCGTGGCGACGATCACCGGGGGCGCTGGCAGACCCTCGATCCGGGAGCCGGTCTCGATCTGCACCCCAAGCGCGCGGGCACGGCCTTCCATGCGGGCGACTATTTCGCCCCAACCCCCTAGCACGTAGCGGATCGAGGGCGGCGAGTAGATCCAGCGCAGCCGCTCGGCGACGAAGGCTGCGGAGAGGCTGCCGGGATCGTGGTGGAAGGTGAACGGACCGGCCCACGCGCAGAGGATCTCTGCCGCCTTCTCGCCGCAGTGTCCACTCGCCCAGCCATGGAAGTCCCGGTCAAGAGGCGCCTCGTGCCGGAGCTTTACAAAGGCTCGAAGGGCCACGAACGGAGGGACGCGCCGCAGTCTGCCCGCGTAGCGGTAGCGAATGGCGCGGGCGGCGGGTTTCCCGGTCGGCGGCAGGAGGTTGCGGTCGACGAGCCAGACCCAGTTCGACCTGCCCTTGTAAAGGGCGTGGGGGCCGAAATTGGCACGAAATGGCCCCTCGGTCGAACGGGCGCGGCCCCCGAGAGAGTCCCGCGCCTCGTGAAGGAGCACTTCCGCACCTTGCTCTGCGCACTCGATCGCCGCCACCATGCCCGCCAGACCGCCGCCGACGACCTCTATCCGCGGCTTGCTCATCGCTCCCCCTCGATGATCGTGCTCGCGACGAGCTCTGGGTCGTCCCACATCGGAACATGACCACATCCGGATAGGGTCACAACTTGGGTCTGGGGAGGCAGCTCGTCGAGTAGGCGCGCCTCCTTCGGGACCAGGCGCTCCTTCTCGCCCCAGACGATGGTGACTGGGCAGCCGATGGCCGTCCCGTCGCGGAAGCGCTCGGCGCTCGTCGCCTCGAGGTGGGCTTCGAAATCCGGCGTTGCGGCGTACTCGGCCGCCATCGCCGCGGCCGCGTCGGCGGGGATCTGGCGTGGCCGTGCCATCGTGTCGCGTAAGAGCAGAGAGCGGCCGACGGGACTGCGCATCAGGTGGGGAGTGAGCCGCGCGAAGCGACGGCCCATGCGGTACTGGCCGCGGAGCTTCATCTTCGCTGAGCGCGGATTGCGGCCGGGCCACAGTCCGGCAGGGCCGATCGCGACGACTGAACGGGCGCGGCCGAGCTTGGCAAGCTCGAGGGCGGTCCAGCCACCGACCGAGTTGCCGGCAACGTGCACCGAACGGTGGCCGATCTCGTCGAGCACGCCAGCGAGAATCTTGGCGTAGCCGATCGGATTGCTCGGTGCGCCCTGCGGCGTAGGCGATTCTCCGTGCCCGGGAAGGTCGACCAGAAGGAGGCTCCGCTGTGCAGCGAGATGGTCGCGAACCGCGTCCCAGTGGCCGCGCGTTCCCCCCGTTCCGTGGATGAGCAGCAAAGGGTCACCGTCACCCGTCTGTTCCACTATCACCGAGCGCACCATTTCTAAGCTCATATCCCTCGCTTCTAACGCTTATTTTAGCTAGAACCATTAGAATAACGTCATGGAGCGTTTCGGACCGACTAGACGAGGGGGACCCGTCTTTCGCTGGCTTGGCGAGGATCTCTCGATAGACCTGGCAAACACGGTCATGGTCCTCCGCGAGGGCGGGGAGGCTGTTGATCTGCTCGCCGACCCCACCCAGATAAAGTGCTGGCTGGAGTCAGAGCGCGAGCGGCTCGGCGGCGCTGAGCTAGAACTCGGCGCCGCAGGCTTCATCCGGCTGTGCGAACTGCGCGACGCGGTGCGCGTCCTCTTCGCGGCGAGCGCCGAGGGCGAGCCACTTCATGCGGCGGCCATCGCGTGTCTGAATGCGGCTAGTGCGCAAGACCCCTGCTCGCCGCAGCTTCGCATCCGCGAGGACGGCGTTGCGGAAGTGCGCGAATCGTCCGGAGCAGGCGTAGACCGGCTGCTCGGGATGTCGGCACGTGCGGCAATTCGACTTCTCTGCGAGCCCGAGGGAGCTGAGCTGCGCCTCTGCAAAGCCCCCAGTTGCGGCATGTTTTTTCTCGGAAAACGCCGCTGGTGCTGCGCGGCCTGTGGAAATCGGGCGAGGGCCGCCCGCTACTACAGTCGTCAGCATGGCGCTCGGCAAGGAACAAGAGGACGGGGCAAGGTGTCTGAAGCGCCGCATTGACAGATCCCGTGAGAACGTTTGGGACGGCCAGCTATAGGCACGACGAGGGTCCGCGGAGTTTTTTGATCGCGCATATCCTGTGGCCGTGCGTCATCCCCTCTTCCGGCTCCTGACGTTCGCGGCCGTCACCGCGCTGCTGGCGGTTCTGGCAGGGTCGGCGTCGGGTGCGGGACCGGAACAAGGAACCGTCGTGCGGATCGAACTCGATCTGAAGGCGAGCAACGGCCTGCATGCGCATCTCGAAAACTCCGAAGACGGGACCGTGACTCTCGAACTGCGGAGAAAGGGCCAGACCGTCACTTACGAAGTGCCCGGCAAAGCCACTGAAGCGGGGCTGAACGTGCGCTTCGGGCGACTGGGATCGATCGACGTCGCCTTCGTGCCGACCAAGACGCTGAGCTCGACTGAGCCGGGAGAGGGCTGCAAGGGAGCGCCGAGGACGCTGCGGGAAGGCGTCTTCGCCGGGACGATCGACTTCACCGGCGAGCGCGGCTACGTGCGGATCGAAGGGCCGCAGGCGACCGGATCGATGAGCGTGGTCTCTCAGTGGGAGTGCCCGGAAGCCGAAGCCATGGACCCCTTCGCCCGTGTTCCGCTCCTATTGAGAGCGGCTCCCCGGGACGAGAGGAGCGAAAGGGAATCGGCAACGCTTTCTGTGGCCAGCCCCGGGTGCTCCTGTTACTTCGCTGCCGGGGTCCACCATCGTCGCAGCAGTGGCAAGAGCATTTTCGGAGGCGTCAAGCTCGAAACTCGCGAAGGCATGGAGATCGTGCGGGCCACCGAGGTGCGCGGCCCGGCATCGGCCTTCGACTTCGACCACGCGGAGGGCACGGCGACGCTGCGCCCGCCAAGCCCCCTCAGCGGCCGCGCGAGCTTCAAGGCCCTTCCCAACGGCCGCCCCCTCTGGCGCAGCACGATCCGGGTGCCCTTGCTCGGAGCCGAGCCGATCGACACCGGTGGCCCCGGCTTCGCGGCGAGGCTCCGCCCCGAATACCAGTTCGACTAGCAGTGGCCGACGAGGCCGCGCACGCGGCTGATCTTCGTCCGCAGCGCCGTCTTCGTCAGCCCGTGTTTGCGGGCGGTATAGGCCACGCCCAATTCGTCAGCGGAGAAGGCGAGCTGGCGCAACCGCTCGACGGTAGCCGTCGACATCGTCGGGACCGGCACGTCGGCGAGCGCCTTCGGCCCGAGCAGGTCGGCGATCCGCAGCCGCATGATCACCTCGGGCGGCGAGAGTTCGGTTGCTCTGGCGACTGCCTCGACTCCGTGGAGCCGATCCGCGGCAGCGGTCACGCGCTTCAGCTCGCGGAGCACGGTCTCTGGGTAGGCCGGCGGCGGCAGCGGTTGCGGGGAAGGCTCGGAGCGGCGGCGGACTTCACGCAGGGCCGCGCTCATCAGCTCGAGTTCGTTGGTGTAGACGGTCACGTTCCGGTTGCCGGTCCCGACGTCGACCGCGGTCGCTTCGTAGGAGACCGCGATCGCGCCGCCGCGCAGCCGAAAGACCCGGTAGGGGAGTTTGTCGATCGCGATCGGGTTGCGGGCGCAGCTGGTCGAGGTCTGGACCTGGGCCGGAAGCGAGCACCCGCCCTCGCCTTCGGGAAGTTCGCAATCGCCATAGAGGATCGTGGAGCCGGCGTAGCTCTCTTCGCCGGTCACGCGCATGCCGGCGAAGTAGGGACCGAGCCAGTAGGGGTCCCTCGACGCCCGGCTTTCCTCCCCGCCGCGCCCACCCGCGGGGCTGACGAGCAGCACTGCCAGCAGCGTGGCGAGGAAGGCGATTCGCCCGGCCCGGTTCATCGGCGCCATGCTAAGGCCGGATCCTAACTTTTACGGTCGCGCGGGTGGGGCGGCCTCAGCAGCCGCCCCACCGTTGCTTCCTACCTGCCTAACGCATCCTCGGGTCGACAAAGAGACCCGAGATCTGGAGCACGCTGTTCTTCTCGGCGTTGCCGAGGATGAAACGCACCTCGCGGACGCCTTCTGCCTTGCCGCCGAGCTCAGGCCTGACGTCGAACGCGTCGGAGAGACCCCAACCGTCCTCGGTCTCGGCCTTCAGCTGGCCGACCTGCTTGGCGGTGTCGTGCTTCGCTGCCGCGTAATAGACGCCAACCGAGACGCTGCCATCTCCGGCGACCGACTGAACCCAGGTGCGGGCGGTCGGGTACAGGAGGGTGACGCAGACCGGCGGGCTGACTGCATAGGCACCGCTGGGCAGGTTGAGAACGCCGCCGGCGCTGCCGTCGGGACGAGTTCCGTCCACGACCTCAGCGCCATTGTTGAGTTCCCATCCTGGGGCACTTCCGTCGAATTCGCTGCCTGGGACGGAGGTGTAGTAATTGGAGTCTTGGAACGCTTCAAAAGGCTGTGAGAACGTCTGCCCAGGGCAGACAGCCAATTCTGCGCTCGCCTTGGCGGAAGTCGCCTTGACTCCGTTGTGTGACTTCGCAACGGCCGAAGTGGCCGACAAGCCGAGCAGCCCGAGGCATACCGCCACCAGACAGCAGAGCTTGCTTGCATTTTTGTTTGCCGTGGGGCGAAACAGAGACATGGTCGTCCTCCGTGACGTTCCACTGGCGACCGAGCCATCTCATCGCTGAGACCTCTGGCTTTGCGTCCCCGCCTCGCGACGGGTTTGCCTTTTTCAGTGCTAACTGGATTTTCCGTACGGTCGAGTATCGGGCGCTCAACTCGTTACTCAAGACTTCTGGACGCTCGTCCGGGCCGGCGGCTGGACGCCTGTCCGAGAATGCGGGCGGGAAAACCCCCGCAATGAGATAGAACTTGAACCGCTAAGGCCGCGGATAGTGCTGGGCGATACAGGTTGGGATGTCCGTGCACGCGATCAACGAAGCCGAGCGCACGCGCGACTCGAACTCGCAGCGGTCGCAGCCGATGAGCAGTGACCTGAAGCGTGCGGAATTGCTCGGCGGCGGCGCCTTCCTCGCCGCCGCGGCCGTCCTCGCGCTCGAGGACGGAGTCGGCCGCTTCTCACTCGTCACGGCGCTGATCTACGTACTCGGCATCGCCCTCGCGAGCAATGCCCGCTTCGACGTCGGCGCGGGCTTCACCGTGCCGACGCAGGCGGTCTTCGTGCCGATGCTGTTCGCCCTGCCGGTCTCGATAGTCCCCGTCCTCGTCGCGATCGCCCTGGCCCTCGGCATGGTGCCGGACGTGGTGCGGGGAAGGGTCTCGGCGACCTGGCTGCTGACGGCGTTGGGCAACAGCTGGTTCACGATCGGCCCGGCGCTGGTTCTGGTCCTCGCGGGCGACCACAGCCCAGATGGACAGGTGAGCGTCCTGCTGGCGGCGCTGGCGGCTCAGTTCGCCTTCGACTTCGCCGCCGCCTCGGTGCGCGAGCGCCTCTTCGACGACGGCCTCTCGTTGGCCGAGTTGCTGCGCGAGGCGATGCCGATCTACGCGATCGACGTGGCGCTCTCCTCACTGGGCTTGGCGGTCGCCCTCGCCGCCTCCAGCGGCTTCGGCGAGTGGCCGGTGATCCTGATCGCGCCCCTGTTCTTGGTCCTGCGCGTCTTCTCCAAAGAGCGTCAGGAACGGCTCGAGCAGCTGGCCGAGCTGAACGACGCCTACCAGGGGACGGCGCTGTTGCTCGGAGACGTGGTCGAGGCCGACGACACCTACACCGGCCAGCACAGCAAGAGCGTCGTCCGCCTGGCGCTCGACGTCGCGGCCGCGATGGACCTCGACCCGGACAGCACGCGCAACGTCGAGTTCGGAGCGCTGCTGCACGACGTCGGCAAGATCGCCATCCCCAACGAGATCATCAACAAGCCCGGCAAGCTGACCGAGCGCGAGTGGGACATCGTCAGGACCCATACCGTCGAGGGGCAGAAGATGCTGGAGACGATCGGTGGCTTCATGACCGAGATCGGGCGCGTCGTCCGCGCCTCGCACGAGTCCTGGGACGGCAGCGGCTACCCGGACGGCCTCGCCGGCGAGGCGATTCCGGTCGAGGCGCGGATCGTCTCCGCCTGTGACGCCTTCAACGCGATGACGACCACGCGCTCCTACCGGCAGGCGATGTCGGGCGAGGAGGCCGTCGCCGAGATGGAGCGCTGCGCCGGCTCCCACTTCGACCCGCGGGTCGTCGCGGCGTTGGTCGGCGTCGTCGACTCGGCGGCCGAGCCGGAGGAGCCGCGGTCGGCCGCCGCCGCCGAGACCGCTGCGGCGCTCGACGGGGCCGGCGCGATCGAGTCGAAGCGCCTCGAGCAGACGCCCTGGAGCGCATCGGGGCGCCACCGCGAGTTGACGACGGCGCTGGCGGAGCTCGCGGTCGGAGTCGGCGCCAACGTGCAGCCGGGCCAATACGTCGAGGTCTCCGGCGAGGTCGGCCATCTGGAGACCGTGCGGTCAGTGGTCGCCGCGGCCTACCGTCGCGGCGCCTCCTTCGTCGACGTCCGCATCGACGACCCGGTCTCGCGCTGGGCGCGGATCGTCGCCGGCCCGCTCGACGGCCTCGAGCGGGTGCCGCGCTGGGAGGGCGAAAGGGTTCGGGAGCTGACCGAGCGCTCCGGGGCAAGCATCCTGGTCTCGGGACCGACGATTCCGGGGCTCTTCGACACGCTCGAGCCGCGTGCCGTCGCCCTGGCCGCCGCCGGACCGACCGCACAGTGGCGGGAAGCGACCAGGGCGATCAACTGGACGATCGTCCCCGCCGCCACCGAGGGGTGGGCGAGCCGACTGCGGCCGCAGCTGGCCAAGGACGAGGCCCTGAGCGCGCTCTGGAGCGATCTCGCCTACGTCTGCCGGCTCGACGAGCTGGACCCGAGCGCCGCTTGGGAGCGACGGCTCGCCGTCTTGCGCGATCGCGCCGCCTGGTTGACCGCCTTGGAGCTGCGAACCGTGTGCTTCGAAGGACCGGGCACGAGACTCTCGGTGGGCCTGATGCCGGGGGTCCGCTGGGAGCGTCCCGAGATGACCTCCCAAAACGGCATCTCCTACGTCCCCAACCTCCCGACCGAGGAGGTGTACACGACCCCAGACCCCGAGCGGGTCGACGGAGTCGCGCGGCTGACCAAGCCGGTGGTGATCGGCGGCAGGCGGATCGATGGCGTCGCCCTCTGTTTCCAGAACGGACGCGTGACCGGGATCGACGGGCCGGCGGAGGCGGGCGCCCTGCGCGAGTTCATCGGCCGCGACGACGGGGCGGCGCGGCTGGGCGAGTTGGCCCTGGTCGACGCCGAGAGCCGGGTCGCCGATCTCGAACAGACCTTCGGCGAGATCCTGCTCGACGAGAACGCCGCCTCCCATATCGGCCTCGGCTACGGCTTCCCGGCCCTGATTCCCGACTCCAGCCGCCGCGTCGCCAATGCGAGCGACCACCATCTCGACGTCATGATCGGCTCGCCCGAGGTGGAGGTGGTCGGGGTGGACCGGAACGGGACGACGCACGTTCTGCTCCACGATGGACAGTGGGTCGAGGGACCGGCCTCCGGTGATGCCGCCAGCGGCGTAGTTTCCAACGAGTTCTCCTAACCTTCAGCTCGCCGGATTCGGATTCGAAGGCGGACGCAGGTGCCTCGTCGCTCCCGTTTGGAACTCGAAGATCACGCTGGCCTCCTTAGCGTCAGCGCGGCGGAGGGTCGCGATATCCGGGGTCCACCGCCCCGCGGTCGTCGACCAAGACCTCGGCTTGCCTGGAACGGCGAGACCAAACGGCCCACTGCCAGGTCGCGATGACCAAGCCGACGACGCCGGCGATCATCAGGATCAACCCGATCGTCCTCAGATCCAGGCCCTTGACGTGGAAATGGGTGGCGAAGCGCAGGATCGCGCCGATCGCGATCAGGAAGATGCTTCCGGCAAAGGTCATATCCGTCGCCCTAAAAGACCCGGCGGAAAAGATAGATGGCGAGCAGGATCAGGATGATGACGATGAGAATTCCGACGATGCTCAAGACGAGCTCCTTGGTTGGGTTTGGTTTCTTGGGTGGTGAAGATGGGTGGGGCCGGCCTGTGCTCACGGCAAGTCACCGTGAACCTCACCCGATCAACTTTCCTACCCATTTGCGGAAGCTCAAACCACCAGCCTCTCCAGGTCGAGGATGCCTGCGAGCCGCGAAAGATCAGCGCCGCTTCACCTGTCTGGCGCTAGTCAGTCCACCAGTCGCGCTGGCCCTCGACGTCCTCGCGCGGAGACTCGCCGAGATTGGGCGCGCCGATGACGAAGATCTCGAGGCCCTCCGGCCCGGCCTCGTAACCTCGCCAGGTGCCGGGCGAGACACGCACCGCGTCCCACTCCTTGAGCTCGACGATCTCGTCGTCGAGCTTCATCCGCCCGCTCCCGCGCAGCACCACGTACACCTCCTCCTGCTTCTTGTGCGTGTGGCCGTACGGAAAGCGATAGCCGGGCGGGACGCGCTGGTAGCCGAGGCCGGACTGCTCGAGCTCGAGCGCCTTGGTTCCCAGGCGGAACTCCAGATCCGGCGCGCCGTCGAAGTTGGACCCGACGTCCTCCACGTCCCCCTTGAGGTTCCTGAGAGTGAACGGCACCGCGCAATCTTATGCGCCCCCGCCGCTCGGCTTGCCGCTTGCTATCGACCGAGCTGGTGGCGACCGCGGCGAGCTTCCATGATTCGAAGCTCGAGCGGGACCCGCCGAGAGTGGCCGCTCACTCTCCGGAGAACTTGCAGGATGCTCTCGAGCGAGGGCACCCTGCGCGATCTCAACTGCGGAGCATCTGATTCGCTTTCCCAAGGCATAGCTGTTTTCTACCCTTGGTCGGTGAGGCAAAACAAAAAGTGAAAAGACGATGAGAAGGGCCAAGGTGGAGCCACTGAGCCTCCTAGCGGCGATCGCCGAGATCGTCGATGACGGCTTCTGCCCGATCACGACGCTCGCCCAGCGCTTCCCAAAGCTCGGCCGCCGCGACCTGCGCCAACTGCAGAACCGCGCCGCTCGTCGCGGTCTGGTCATGGAGCGGCGCGGGCCTGACGGCAGGCTCTACCTCGCCCTGACCAGTGAAGGCTGGCAGGAGCTTCGCTCCTCGCGAAGCTCCTGACCCGCCGTCGCGATTCGCCTCAGGGCTTGAGGACCACCTTGATCGCCCCGTCTTCCTTTTTCTGGAACATCGAGTAGGCCTCCGCGGCTTTTTCGAGCGGCCACTGGTGGGTGGTGAGATCGTCGACTCCGAGCGGGTCGCCGTCGCCTTCGAGCAGCGGCAGGATCTCGTCGGTCCACTGCCGCACGTGCGCCTGGCCCATCCGCAGCTGCAGCCCCTTGTCGAAGATCTTCATCATCGGCAGGGGGTCGAGCTGTCCGCCGTAGACGCCCGAGATCGAGACGGTGCCGCCGCGGCGCACGGTGTCGATGCAGTCGAGCAGGGCCGAGAGCCGGTCCACGGCCGCTTTTTCGGTCATCGGGGCGGCGATCGCGTCGGGCAGCAGACCGGTGATCGTCTGCATCGTCTTCGCCCCCGGGGCTCCGTGCGCCTCCATGCCGACGGCGTCGATGGTGCTGTCGGGCCCGCGCCCGTCGGTCAGCTCGCGGATCGCCGCGGAGACGTCCTCGTGCTCGTCGCCGTCGATCACCTCGATGCCGTTGCGACGTGCCATCTCCAGCCGCTCCGGCACGTTGTCGACCCCGAACACCTTCTCGGCGCCGTGGTGGCGGGCGATGCGGGCGCACATCTGGCCGATCGGCCCGAGGCCGAAGACGGCGACGCTGCCACCGTCGGGGATCGCCGCGTAGTCGACCGCCTGCCAGGCGGTCGGCAGCACGTCGGAGAGGAAGAGGTAGCGCTCGTCGGGACCGCCCTCCGGGACCTTGATCGGGCCGAACTGCGCCTGCGGCACGCGGAGGAACTCGGCCTGGCCGCCCGGCACCTGGCCGTAGAGCTTGGTGTAGCCGAACAGGGAGGCGCCCTTTTCCTGGTCTCTGACCTGGGTGGTCTCGCACTGGGCGAAGTACTGGCGCTCGCACATCCAGCAGTGCCCGCAGGAGATATTGAAGGGGATCACGACGCGGTCGCCGGCTTTGATGTGGGTGACCTCGGGACCGACCTCCTCGACGATTCCCATCGGCTCGTGGCCGAGGATGTCGCCCTCGTCGATGAACATCCCCAGCACCTCGTAGAGATGGAGGTCGGAGCCGCAGATCGCGGTCGAGGTGATGCGGACGATCGCGTCGGTCGACTCCTGGATCGAGGGGTCGGGAACCTCGTCGACTCTGACGTCGCGTTTGCCGTGAAAAGTGAGGGCCTTCATCGTTGTCCTTTGCTCGCCTGGTGGTCGGATTGAAGCTCTTGGTCGGTCCCGGTTACCCCGTCCGGGTCGGGTGCAAAACGAGCGGCTCAGTCGACCAGGACCGGCACGCTGCGATGGGGGACCAGGACCGTGCCGCGCAGCACCATCCGCTCCTCTCGCGGCCAGAGCGGGCGAAGCCGGACCTCGCTGAGAATCGTCGGCACGATCGTCGCGGCCTCGGCCTCCGCCAGCGCTTCGCCGAGGCAACGTCGGGCGCCGCCCCCGAAGGGGAGATAGACGGAGGGCACGGAGTCCATCTCGAGCCAGCGCTGGGGACGAAAGCGCTCGGGGTCCGGGAAGAAGCGAGGGTCGCGGTGGAGCAGGGGCAACGGCACCATCGCGGCGGTGCCGGGGGGGAGCAGGTGCCCGGCCGCCTCAAAAGGCTCGTCCAGGCGCCGCAGGACGGCCAAGGCCGAGGGCCGTAGGCGCACGGTCTCGCGAAAGACGGCCTGGCGAAGCGGTGCGTCCTCGCCGGCGGCGACGTAGTCGGCGGCCAGGGCCGGGTGTCTGGCCAGCCGCTCAACGGTCCAGGCCAAGGCGATCGACGGCGGCTCCTGCGCGGCCATCATCAAGGTCACGACCTCCTCGAGGATCCGCTCGGTGGAGAGCTCGGCGGCAAGCAGGCGCCCGAGCACGTCCTCGCCGTGGGCACCGCGGCTGCGCCGGGCATCGACCTCCTTGGCAAGCAGCCGCTCCAGCGGCCGCTTGCGACTCGCGAAGATCCTCTGTCCCACCGCGCCGAGTCGCCCGTCGCCTTCCCCGGGCGGGGAGAGCGGCGGGTTGCCCGGCGTCCGCAGCGTCGCCCCCAGCGCGTCCACCAGAGCCTTGGCACGACGCTCGTCCTCGACGCCGAGGAGCAGCCGCACGAAGACGTCGTCGACCAGCGTGCGAATCCGGGAGAGCAGTTGCATCGGTCGTCCGCGAGGCCAGCCGCGCGCGTGGCGGCGGGCGATCTCGATCATCTCGGGCCGGCGCGCCGCGATCGCCTCGGGGGCGAACAGCGGCGCCAGGCGGGCGCGGGCGGGGCGGTGATCCTCGCCGTCCCCGCCCAGGACCGAGTGTGGGGAGGCCATCGGCAGGACCGCCCGGCGCGCGGCCCCGGCCCGCGCCCAGGCCGGGTCGGCCCCGAGCAGCGCCTCCACGGCTTCGGGGTCGGCGACGACGACCGTCGGCCCGGCCACCGCGAGGCGCAGCTCGAACACGCTCCCGAAGCGTTCGCGGCAATGCCGCAGGACGCCGAGCGGGTGACGATGGAACCTGATCGCCTGGCTCAGGGCGGGGTCCCGGGGCCCCGGCGGAGCTCCGGGCCCGTGCTTCGGCGGCTCGGCGCCCATCAGTCTTCGGCTGAGCCCGGTTCCGCCATCTGCCGGTGCATCTCGGCCTTTTTGGAGTCCGGGATCAGCTTGCCGGCGACCGTCTGCACTTTGTTCTTGAAGGAGCCGCCGACGACCTTTTCCTCGCCGGCGACGAGGGCGTCGAAGCCCTGGCGGGCGACTTCGGCCGGATCGTCCTTCTCTTCGGAGCCGATGGCGGTGTCCTCCATGTCGGCCCGCTCGAAGAACTCGGTCTCGGTCGGCCCCGGCATCAGCGAGGTGATCGTCACCTCCGTGTCCTTGAGCTCATTGCGAATCGCCAGCGCGAAGGACTGGACGAAGGACTTGGAGGCGTTGTAGACGGCCTGGAACGCTCCCGGCATGGTCGAGGCGATCGAGGAGGTGAAGAGGATCCTGCCCGCGTCGCGCTCGACCATGTCGGCGAGCACGAGCTTGCAGAGGTGGACGGTCGAGCGGACGTTGAGGTCGATCAGCCGCAGCTCGTCGGCGAGCTCGGTTTCGGTGGCGAAGGCGCCCCCGGCACCGATGCCGGCGTTGAGCGCCAGGGCGTCGACTGGACGGCCGGCATTGGCGATGTGGGAGTAGAGCTCGATTACGCCCTCCTCCCTGGCGAGGTCGACGCGGTGGGCTTCGACGGTGGCCCCGGTTGCCTTGAGCTGCTCCTGGGCCTGCGTCAGCTCGCCGTCCTCGGCCGTGATCAAGAGGTCATAGCCCTCTTCGCCGAAGACCTTCGCGAGCTCGTAGCCGATCCCGCTCGAGGCGCCGGTGATGACCGCCAACTGCCTTTTCTCTGATGACTCCACGTCTGCCCGCTTTCATTTCGTATTTTCAGTGATCGTCGGTCTGGCCGACCTGGGGCCCCCGGCGACTCGAAGTCGCCGGGGGGCTGCCCGTCCTCTATGGGGTGATGGCGTCCTTGGCTTTGCGCAGGATGCCGCCAGCGGCCGGGATTGGGGTGCTGTGCAGCTCCGGGCGCGCCTCAGCCGGTGCGAGTTTCGGGATGTCTCCCATCGGCTCCGCCTCGCGGACCGAGAACTCGCCCTTGGAGTCGACTGAGCTGCCGCTGGTCCAGCGGGCGTCGTCGGGCACCTCGCCGTCGGAGTGGACGAAGAACTCGTAGGCGAACTCCTGCGCTTCCTGCTCCTGCGGGAAGTCCGGCGGCACCGGCAGCCCCATGTCCTTCTGCTCCTCCAGGACCGCCATCCACTGGTTCTGGTGCATGGTGTCGCGGGCGATCAGGAAAGAGAGCATCTCCTTCATCCCGGGGTCGTCGGTCATCTCCCAGAGGCGGGTGGCCAGGAGTCGGCCGCTGGCCTCGGCGTGGACGTTGGCGAGCATGTCGGAGCCGACGTTGCCGGTGGCGACGACCCAGGAGCCGTTGAACGGGTTGCCGTTGGAATCGGCGGGCATCGCCGCCAGTCCGGCGGAGAGCACGTGGCGCGGATCCTGGCCGCCGAGGATCGCCTCGACCGTGCCGTTTTTTCCGGCGATCTCCTCGGTCAGCGAGGCCGGCGCGCCCTCGAGGTTCAGTGCCACCGCGGTGGCCAGCATCTCGATGTGGCCGATCTCCTCGGTGCCGGTGTTGAGGAGCATGTCTTTGTAGCGATCGGGACCGCGGTTGCCCCAGCCCTGGAACAGGTACTGCAGACAGACCCGGATCTCACCCTCGACCCCGCCGATCGCCTGCTGCAGCATCTTGGCGAAGAGTGGGTTGGGCTCGTCGACCCGGACTTTGTAGGCCAGTTGCTTGGTATGTCGGAACATGAACTTCCTTTCGCCGTCTGATGGTTGTTCGGCTGGCCGACGATCGGCTCAGCGAGTCGCCGCGTGGCGCGAGTCGCGGGTGTAATCCGCTGCCGCTTCGGCCGGGTCCCAGCGGGTGGCCAGGGCGGTCAGCGCCTCGAGCACGCCGGCGATGATCGTGAAGCGGGTGGCCCCGCCGGCGCCGCTGAAGCCGAAGATGAACGGCGAGAGAATCAGCACTGCCGCCAGCAGCAGGTCGGTCATCATGTGCGTCCGCAGCGGGATCACCCGGGCCAGCGAGAAGCGCCAGTCGGTCATCGAGCCGGCGACGAGCATGATCACGCCGACGGCGATGCAGACCACCTTGGCGTCGTCGGCGCCGCTGAAGCCGAAGATCCAGGGCGCGGCAATGATTATCAGAGCGATTACCGGCTCGAGCGCGGCATGCACGTTCAGTGGGATTGGACCACGGTCCATGAGAAATCCTCCTTGACGGTTGGGATTGCTTTTGGAGCCTTGGTCCGCCACTCGACTCGAATCGAGGACGTGCCGTAGCGGGAAGAGAGGGCCGGATTGGGTTCCGACTCCCTGGTCGGGCTTTACCCCGTCGTCCGGGATCTCAATCCGCGGTCCTTCCCTCGCCTCCGGCTCCCCGTTCGTCGCCAGACCGCTGGTTTGCCCGCTTGAACCACTTGCCGTGCGTGCTACGGTGACCGGGACGTTCTGGGACCTGGTGCCGGAACGTCGACCTCTCAGCAAAGAGGCACGCGGGCCGGGCACTTCTCGGGACCACGGACTTCTCCCTTAACCACTCCACGGGAGGTTCCGAATGTCTCACGTCCGATGTCCAAGCTGCGGAATGCGGATGGTGGCCGCGGCTCCGGCCAAGGCCGCACCTTCGACGCAGGAGAGAGGCGACCGTGCTCCCCTTCAATCTGTCTGAGCGAGACATCTGGCCGGGCTGCCGTGAGATCGAGCTCCAGGGCGAGCTCGATCTGGCCGTCTCCGAGCGGCTGCGGGTCGCTCTCGGGCGAGCCACGGCGGAATGCCGCCACGTGCTCCTCGACCTCGGCGCCTGCGAATTCGTCGACTCCAGCGGCCTGTCCGCCCTCGTTCACGGTCAGCGCGAGCTCAGCCGAAAAGGGCGTCAGCTGCTCCTCTACGGGGTTCACGGACAGGTGCGGCGCATGCTGACGTTGATCGGCCTGGGGGAGAGCGGCCTCCTCGCCGCCGAGAGCAAGGACGGGGCACAAGCAGCCCTCGCGCATCTCGACGACGGCCTGACGCTGGAGGCCGGCGGCTTCCGGGTCAGCGTCGACGCCGGCGAACCGGCCGTCCGGTCGATCGGCTCGGGGACCTGGTCGGGGTGAAGGGCGAGGGGCATCCCACCCGGTCAGAGTGAGGTGCCCGACAGTTGTCGAAACAGCTGGCGCGCCAACTCTTGCGGCAAGTGGCTCCAAGGGTACAGAGGCGAACCCCGATGTTTGGGGGGAGATGGCCTGATTGGCCATCTCACGGCCAGTTAGCTTGCAACCAACCAAGAGGAGGCAGCGATGAGTGACGACCGCCAGCGGACGGGCGAGTCCGACCCCGAGGTTTCCGGGCAGGAGGCCGAGGTGCGGCAGGGTGGCGACGAGAAGGCGAAGGGCGGCGACGGCGGCCGCAAGCCACCGCCGGACGACCTCGAGAACGATCCGGCCTACGAACCCAAAGGTCCGTTGAAGGAGATCAAGGGCGGTTGATAAGGCTGCGCTCCGGCACGGTGCTATCTGACCTTCGGGTCGGTCACCACGTCGATGACGACCGAAAGTCGAGACGCTTCACGGCGATGCCATGCAGGTCCTCGAGGGAGTCGCGCTGACCTGCCGCCCGCTCGGCCAGCTCGGCGAAGTCGAAGCCGTCGAGACTCGCGCCGAGCGTGCGCTCCAGAGCCCGCCAGAGCTGCAGCTTGCCGGTGACTCCGACCAGCACCATTTCCAGCTCGAGCAGCCGGCTGAGCGGCGAGTAGCCGGTCAGCTGGCCGTTCGGCTTCAGGCGGCCGAGCTTCTCCCCGGCCGAGGCCAGCGCTGGCTTGACCCGGCCCCGTCGGATCCCGAGACGCTCCATGAGCTCTTCGAGAGTGGCGCGGTCGGCCTCGATCTCGGCGCATATCTTCGCCAGCGGCTCGCCCAGCTCCGGGTCCTCCCGGTTGCTTTCGCGCAGCCGGGCAGCCACCCCGACCCCGACCGCCGCTCCGGCCAGGTGGTCGTTCAGGTAGATGGCCAGGTAGCGGCTCGAGTCCCGGCTCATTCCCGCTCTCGATCCGGCGCGGAGGCTTCGGCCCCGGCGAGGCCGGTGAGGGACCCGGCCGCCGCCGCGGCCAGAGCACGACGCAGGGTTCCGCGACGGCTGCGGCGCCAGTGGCCGCTGATCTCATGGGGCTCCGCGGGGGCGAGGACGCTGCCGCTCGTCGACTCCGCTCTCGCCGCGGACATCGTTCCGCGCACGAAGGCCCGATGGGCGAGCCGGCGGTAGAGCCCGGGTGCGAGCGCGTAGAGGATCTCCAGAATCCGTCCTGACCTTCCGTAGTTGACCTCTTGCTTGGGCTTCTCCGCGCATGCCTCGATCCCGGCCGCGACCTCGTCGACCGTCAGGACCGGCGGGATCGCCCGGATCCGGTGTCCGGAGTAGTTGGCGGCGTGGTCGAAGATCGGAGTGTCGACGGCCTGCGGGGCAAGGGTCGTGATGTGGATGTCGCCGGCGGCCGGCAGCTCGCCCCGGAGGCATTCCGAGAGCGCCCGCACGGCATTCTTGCTGACGACGTAGGGCGTCACCTGGGGAGAGCTGACCCGACCCCAGACGGAGGACATGTTGATCAGCACGCCGGAGCCCTGTTCCTTGAATCGCCGCAGGGCGGCGCGGGCGCCATGGACCTGGCCCATCAGGTTCGTCTCGATCACCTGGCGAAAGACGTCGGCGGGGATCTCGAGGAACTCGCCGTAGGCGATCACGCCGGCGTTGTTGACCCAGACGTCGATTCGACCGAAACGCTCGACCGTCCGCGTCGCCAGGCCCTCGACGGCGTCCTCCTCGGAGACGTCGAGCTCCTGGGCCAGCACCTTCGCGCCAGCCGCCTCGCACTCCCTCGCGACCTCCGCCAGCGCCTCGCCAGAGCGTGAGCAGAGAGCGAGCGCGGAGCCGCGGCGGGCGAGGCGCAGCGCGGCCGCGCGGCCGATCCCGCTGGAGGCCCCGGTGATCACGACCACGGCCTGCTCCAGGGGCCGCGGCACCTCTAGCCGAGACCCTTCTTCTCCGCGGCTTTGTAGGCGATCTGCAGGAAGTCGGAGATCGTCAGGGCGGAGAAGATCGCGGCCAGGAAGCGGGTCAGGCGAGGAGCGAAGAGAAGGCCGATGGCGAAGGCGGAGACGATCCAGAGGCCGAGGCAGTAGGGACAGATCAGCAGTTCGCCGATCGCCTTGCGAGCGCCTCTGCCGCGGGCGCTCTCCTCGACCTCTCCCGGGCCGCCGCTTTCTTCGAATTCGGTGAACGGCGCCCGCAGGGGGCTGGTCACCTTGTCCTTGGAGATCAGCCGGCTCAGCTTGTGCGAGGCGACTCCGATCGTCACCAGGTCCGCGGCCCCGACGCGGACGGGGAGCTCGCGGCCCCGTCGGGCCGCGGCGACGAGGCTTCCCACGAAGAGAGCGTTGAAGATTCCCATCAGCGCCGCATAGGAGAAAAGCGGTGGCCTCTCCGACGGAGGCGCGTAGGAGCTCATTCCCGCTCGGTACCCCTCTGGGCGCCGCTCCTAACTACCTTCAGCCGTGAGTGGTCATCCGACCGGGCTCGGCGCTCGCGATCGCCGCCCAGGGAATTCCCCGGGTGGGCGCCCCCGGTCCGCGCAGCCGCGCCCAGAGGCCGTTGCGGCCGACGATCAGCTCGTCGACGAGGATGGAGCCGTCCCTCTCCCAGTGGGCGCGAACCTCGAAGACCCTGCCGATCGAGCGGCCGGACCGGTCGCTGACCCGGCTGCCGACCAAGTCGCTGAACGCCCGCGGCTCCTGGTTCAGTTCCACGGCAGCCTCCTGACCAGCCAGCGCTCCGGGTCATCGCCTTCGCCCAGGCCCAGCTCCTCGGCTTTGCCGCGCAGGTGCACGGCGGCCTCGATCCGGTCGACCTCGCCCCAGGGGATGCGCAGGGTGTTCGCGCCCCAGCGCTCGGGCCCGGCGAGGCGGCGGGCGAGCGGCGCCAGCAGGCGGGGGAGCCGGCGCGGGTAGAGGCCCTCGCCGACCAGCAGGGCCGTGACCCGTGGCGGCGTCCCCTTCAGCTCGATGTCGTCGACGCGGCCGCAGCGCCGCCCTTCGGAGTCGAGGATCTGCTCGTCGAGCAGCCGATGGGCAAGGAAGATCTCCTCGCTGCCGCTCATCCCCCGCCTCCGTTCGTCATCAGCAGAAGCGGGACGGCGGCGATCGCGAGGACGACGATCACGGCGAAGTAGGCCCAGCCCAGCACCCGCGAGAACCAGCCGTTGACGTGCTCGCCCATGAAGGAGCGGTCGCCGGCGATCATCAGGATCGGCAGGTAGGTCATCGGCAGCGCGACGACGGCGAAGACGACCGAGTACTCGGTGATCTCGACCGGGTTGATCCCGCTCAGCACGATCATCACCGCGAGGAAGAGGAAGACGAGCCAGGAAAAGGTGAACCGAGGCGCGTTCTGCGGCCCCCGGTTGCGACCCCACTCCCAGCCGAGGAACTGGGCGAGGTTGTAGGCGGCGGAGAAGCTGGAGTCGATCGCGGCGCCGCCGACGCAGAACATCATGCCCCCGAGCGCGAGCAGCAGGCCGGTCTCGCCGAATGCTCCCTGGACGGGCAGGGCCACCGTGCCGAGGTCATTGGGCTCGACGCCGAGCGGATGGAAGAGGTAGCCGGAGACGATCACCAGAGCGCAGGCGAGGATCCCGCCGAGCGCATAGCCGACGATCGCGTTGAGGCGGTTCTCTTTGAGGTTGTCCTCCGTCCAGCCCTCCTCGACCGCGCCGGAGGAATAGAAGTGGACCTCGTAGGGCATCAAGGCGGCCGCGAAGACGCCGACGACGAAGTAGAGGTAGAGCTTCGAGTCGCTGAGGGACGGCACGAAGCCATGGGCCACCGCACCCCAATCCGGTTGCTGGTGGATCGCGGTGGCGACGAAGACCAGCATCAGCAGGCCGCCGTAGCCGAAGAGACGCTCGATGCCGCCGAACGGCAGCAGGGCGACCGCGATGACGAGGCTGATCACGGCGAGAACCACGAAGAGGCTGAAGGGCGCGTCGAAGAGAAGCTGCAGGACGATCGCCAGGCCGCCGAGCTCGGCGGCCACGGTCAGCACGTTGACGACGGTGCTGGCGATCAGCGCGGCCAGGCCAGGACCGAACCCGAGGCGCATCCGGATCACGTCGAAGACCGGGCGCTGGCTGACCGCCGCCACCCGCCCCGACATCTCCGCGTAGACGGCGATGCCGATCGTTCCCAGGAGCACGGCCCAGAGCAGGTCGTAGCGATAGAGGGCGCCGGCCTGGGTGTTGAAGACGAGGTCGCCGATGTCGAGGAACCCGCCGACGGCGGCGATGATCCCGAGGGCGATTTTGAAGATCAGCTTCAGGGCGATTCTCCGGTGAGGCGGGCGACTACGGCGTCGGCCTGTTCTTCGACTTCCTCCATGTGCCGTTCGACCAGGGCGCCGTGGTGCTCGTCGCCGGGAAAAGTCTGCAGCTCGGAAAACAGGCCCGCCAGCTCGCCGGCGATCTGGACCGCGGCGTGGCGCTCGGGTGCGACCGCGGCTTCCGGTTCGGCGTCGGCGAGCTTTTCGGCCTCGTGCTCGGCTTCGGCACCGAGGGTCTTTGCCATCACCCGCGCGTAGGTCGACTTGGTCGCGTCACGAGCGACCCCGTTCGCCACCAACCGGCCCTGCGCGGAGAGGGCACTCAACGATTCCACGCCGCGGTTGAGCTCGTCGCGGCTGAGGTCCCCGCACCCACCCGCGAGGAGGAGCAGGGCGACGGCCGCCGCCGCCGCGCCGGACCGCTGCCAGCTGCTCCTCCCGCCCATGGGTCAATTCACACTCCGCCCTCAGGACTCTTCGTATGGGTCCTTCTCGGCCGCCAGCTTCAAGGAGCCGTTCTTGGCCTCTTCGAAGTGCCTCTCCTGGATCGGCAGCGCCCACTCGACCAGGGCGGAAACGCCCTCCTCGCCCGCGGACTCGTTCAGGGTCCCCAGCACGGCCCAGTGGCCGACCTCGCCGGCCTCGGCCATGGTCAGGAACTCGAACCCGTCGAGACCGTCGGCGTCCTCCCCGAGGTAGGTGCGCATCATCTCGGTCGCCTCGGTTTTCGTTTCCTGGGCTTTGTCGAGGATTGCCGTCTTCTTGCCATCCCGGCTGTCGGCCAGCTCGGTGCAGCGCCGTTCCGTCTCCTCGGCCTCCTCGCGCATCCGCTGCAGGCCGGCGACGATCTCCTCGTCATCCAGCAGGCCTTCGACTTTCTCAGTCGCCCCCTGGGCCGCCTGGGCGAGCCCGAGAACCTCGCCGAGCTTCTCCTCCAACGTCGTCAAATCCGCCATGTCCTGATCCCTTTCGCTCGGTTTGGCAAAGACGCCGAAGACCTACCCCGTCCGTGCCCGCACAAACTGCCCGCAGGTCCTCCGAGGATGCCGTTTGATCGGCCCCCTTGGCGGGGTAGCTGACGGTCTCCTGCATCCGACTTAGGGAGATTGCGATGGCGAAGACTGCACGAGACATCATGAGCGGCGGCTGCGAGTGCGTGGGCGAGAACGAGACCGTCGAGGACGCCGCCAGGAAGATGGCCGATCTGGACGTCGGGGCCCTGCCGATCTGCGGCGAGGACGATCGCCTCAAGGGGATGATCACCGACCGCGACATCGTGGTCAAGGTGATCGCCCAGGGCAAGGGCCTCGGCGAGACGCAGGTCGGCTCGCTCGGCGACGGCAAGCCGGTCACGATCGGCGCCGACGACTCCGTCGAGGAGGCGATTCGGACGATGGCCGAGCACAAGGTGCGCAGGCTGCCGGTGATCGACGGGCACGAGCTGATCGGGGTGGTCAGTCAGGCCGACGTGGCGACGAACGTCTCCGACGAGGAGACCGGTGCCCTGGTGGAGGCGATCTCCGCCTCTTAGTCGAGGGGGGGCGGTCGTCTCGGCGGCCGCCCCCGCCCGACCAGGCCGCCATATGGGAGACGAGGAGAACCACCGGCTGTCGAGGCAGGGCCGCCATCGCGACGAAGGGCCGCAGAGGGCGGCGGTCGTCGTCGTCGACATGATCAACCCGTACCGCCACCCCGAGTCCGACCGCCTCGCCCCACGGGTCTCGGAGTCGTTGGCGGGCGTGCGCCGCCTGATCCAGCGAGCCCATGAGGCAGAGGTCCCGCTGGTCTACGTCAACGACAACTACGGCGACTGGAACTCCTCGGCGAAGGAGCTTGCCGAGCAGGCGATGGACGGCTCTCACCCGGAGCTGGTCGAGCCGATCCTGCCCGACGGCAAGCACTCGTTCGTGATCAAGGCTCGGCACAGCGTCTTCTACGAGACGCCCCTCGAGTACCTGCTCGATCAGATGGGCGTCGGCCGCCTGGTCCTCTGCGGCCAGGTGACGGAGCAGTGCATCCTCTACAGCGCCCTCGACGCGCACGTGCGTCATTTCGACGTCGTCGTCCCCGACGACGCCGTCGCGGCGATCTACGACCACCTCGCCGAGGCGGCCCTGGAAATGATGGAGCGGAACCTCTCGGCTGAGCTGTCTTCGTCGTCGGAGTGCGCGCTTGAGTGACCCGGGCCGGCGCAAGCCGAGTGGCAAGGGCCGCGAGGGCCTCGCCGCCTATGAGCGCAAGCGCGACTTCGAGGCCACCCCCGAGCCGGCGCCTCGGCCTCGGCGTCGGCGCCAAGCGGCGCCACGCTTCGTCGTCCAGGAGCACAGCGCCCGCCGGCTGCACTGGGACCTGCGGCTCGAGCACGAGGGAGTGGCCGCCTCCTGGGCGATCCCCAACGGCATCCCGGAGGACCCAGGGGAGAACCGCAAGGCCGTGCACACCGAGGATCACCCGCTCGAGTACCTCGACTTCGAGGGCGAGATCCCGGCCGGCAACTACGGCGCGGGGACGATGCGGGTCTGGGACCAGGGCACCTACGACTGCCACAAGTGGGAGCCGGGGAAAGTCGTCTTCAGCTTTTCCGGCCGGCGGGTGAGCGGACGTTACGCGCTGTTCCGGGCGGGGAAGGCGGAGAAGGACTGGATGATCCACCGCATCGATCCCGCCGCGCGCGAGCGCGACCCGTTCCCCGAGAAGGTCGTGCCGATGCTGGCCCGCCCGGGCGATCTGCCGGCCGAGGATGACGGTTGGGCCGTGGAGGTGAAGTGGGAAGGCGAGCGCGCGATCGCCTATTGCCGACCCGGCCGGCTCTCGCTCCAAAGCCGCAACCTCGACGACGTCACCGCCCGGTACCCGGAGGTCAGGCGCCTGGCGCGCCAGCTCGGCAGTCGCGACGCGGTGCTCGACGGGGAGCTGGTCGTCTTCGGCGAGGACGGGAAGCCGAGCCTCGAGCGGCTGCGACAGCGCCTCCAGCCGGCCTCCGAGAGCACCGTCCGGCGGCGGATGAAGTCCCACCCGGTCACCTATGTGATCTTCGATCTGCTCTATCTCGACGGCCGCGGCCTGATCGACGAGCCCTATCGCCGGCGCCGCGAGCTGCTCGAGGACCTCGAGCTCTCCGGCGACAACTGGCAGACGCCCGGCTACTCGCCGGGACGGGCCGAGGAGCTGTTGCGGGCCAGCGGCGAGCAGGGCCTGGAGGGAGTGGTCCTGAAGCGCCTCGACAGCCGCTACGCGCCGGGCAAGCGCGACGGGAGCTGGCTGGCGGTCGCGAACGCCGACTCACCGCCTCGCGACAAGCCCCCGGAGGAGGAGGCACTGGTCGTGCCGCCCGCGAGAGCGGGGGCGCCACCGCGAAAGCGCGCGACGGTGAACGTCGCCGGCACGGAGCTGCGCCTCTCCAACCTCGACAAGGTCCTGTATCCGCAAAGCGGCTTCACCAAGGGCGACCTGATCGAGTGGTATGCCCGCATCGGCGACGTGCTGCTGCCTCATCTGCGCGATCGCCCGCTGACCTTGAAGCGCTATCCCGACGGGGTCGAGGGCAAGCACTTCTACGAGAAGCGCTGCCCCAAGCATCGACCGGACTGGGTCGAGACGGTCTCGGTCTGGAGCGACACGCACAACGGCGAGATCGATTTCTGCGTGGTCAACGACCTGCCAACCCTGGTCTGGGCCGCGAACCTGGCCGACATCGAGCTGCACACCTCGCTGTCCCGGGCCGCGGAGATGGAGCGCCCGACCGCGATCGTCTTTGACCTCGACCCGGGGGCCCCGGCCGACGCGCGCGACTGCGCCCGGGTGGCGATCTGGATCCGCGGCATGTTCGAGCAACTGGGCCTGCGCTGCTACCCGAAGACCTCGGGCTCCAAGGGCCTGCAGATCTACGTCCCGCTGAACACGGACGTGACCTACGAACAGACCAAGCCGTTCGCCAAAGCGGTCGCCGAGACCCTGGAGCGCAGGTTCCCCGAGCGCGTCGTCTCGCGGATGGCCAAGTCGAAGCGGCCGGGGAAGGTGCTCGTCGACTGGAGCCAGAACGACCGCCACAAGACCACCGCCAATGTCTACTCGTTGCGGGCCAGGACCCACCCCACCGTCTCGACCCCCCTGGAGTGGGAGGAGGTCGAGGCCGGCGTCGAGGCGGCGAGCGTCGAGGCCCTGGTCTTCGACCACGCCGCCGTCCTTGCGCGGGTCGAGTCGAAGGGGGACCTCTTCGCGCCGCTGCTGAGCGAGAAGCAGGACCTACCGGACGCTTAGCCGCCCAGTCCCTCGGGTAGAGGGGTCGTCAACGCCCGCGACGGCGACCACACCCTTAGCCCCAGGAGACCTCACATGATCATGCGACTCGACCGGCTGATCGCCGAAATCCCCCCGCCGTCGGACCCCGATCCCAACGGTGCCTCCGTCGTCCAGGAGCTGCTCGGCGGAAAGTTCGGCGAGATGTCGACCTTCATGAACTACACCTATCAGTCGTTCAACTTCCGCAACCGGCAGGGCGCGCGACCGTTCTATGACCTGGTCGCCAGCATCGCGGCAGAGGAGTTCGCCCACATCGAGCTGGTCTCCACGGCGATCAACACGATGTTGACCGGCGCGGCAAAAAAGAAAGCCGGCAAAAAAGGCTCGCTGAAAGGCCTCTCAGAGGTGCGCAACACCCAGGAGTTCCTCGCCGGTGGCGCCGCGACCATGGTCCAGGACTCGATGGGCAAGCCCTGGAGCGGCGACTACGTCAATGCCACCGGCGACCTGATCGGCGACCTGACCCACAACTTCTTCCTCGAGACGGGCGCCCGCAACAACAAGCTCAAGGTCTACGAGATGGTCGACCACCCGGCCGCGCGGGCGCTGACCGGCTACCTGCTGGTTCGCGGCGGCGTCCACCAGGTCGCCTACGCCCGCGCCCTCGAGAACCTGACCGGGGCCGACATGACGAAGCTGTTCCCCTCGCCGCGGATCCCGACCGACAAGATCCCCGAGTGCAAGCCCCACATCAAACGGGGCGAACACCTGAAGCTCTACCGCTGGTCGCCGAATGACTTCAAAGAGCTGGCCGCCGTCTTCAACGGCCCCCACCCGGAAACCGGCGAGGAGCTTGAAGTGGCGGAGGAGCTGCATCCCGAGGGGGCGCTCGCCTATGACCTGCCGGCCCAGCCCGCGGTCTTTGCCCCGGGCCCGGAACCGGGCGAAATCGAGGAAATCGCCCAGAAGCTGCGCCAGGCGGCGGGCTTGCCGAAGGAGCCGACCGGAGACGTCGCCGGCTAGAGGACGCGATGAGCAGGTCGCCCGCCCAAGAGCAGCTGGTCCAGTACCTCGCCGACGCGCACTCGATCGAGGAGCAGGCGCTGGTGCAGATGCGTCGAGCCTCGGGTCTCGCGGGAGACCCGAGGCTCGGGGCGGCCTTCGAGGAGCACCTGGTGGAGACCGAACGGCACGAGCAGCTGGTGCGGGGCCGCCTCGAGGCCAATGACGCCGATCCGTCCCGACTCAAGGATCTGGCGGGGAAGGCGGGGGGTTGGGGGATGCTGCTGTTCGCCAAGACCCAGCCCGACACGCCCGGCAAGCTGACCACGCACGCCTACTCCTATGAGCACATGGAGCTGGCGGCCTACGAGCTGCTCCGGCGCGCGGCGACCGCGGCGGGAGACGAGGAGACCGCCTCGATGGCGAACGCGATCGCCGCCGAGGAGGGCCGCATGGGCGAGCGCCTGGAGGGCCTGTTCGACGCGGCGGTGGAGGCGTCGTTGCGCGATCTCGACCCGGCGGACCTCGACGCGCAGCTGAACGCCTACCTGGCCGACGCCCACGCGATCGAGCAGCAGGCGCTTCAGCTCCTGGAGGCGGGGCCGGGCCTGGTCGACGACGACGGCCTCGGCGCCATCTTCGACAAGCACCTGGAGGAGAGCCGCGGTCACGCGCGCCTGCTCTCCGAGCGCCTCGAAGCGCGCGATGGGGGCGCCTCGAAGTTGAAGGACCTCGCGCTGCGCGCCGGCGGCCTGAACATCGGAGCCTTCTTCGGCGCCCAGCCGGACACGACGCCGAAGCTGGCGGGCTTCGCCTACGCCTTCGAGCACCTGGAGATCGCGGCCTACGAGCTGCTGAAGCGGGTCGCCGCCAGGGCCGGGGACGGGGAGACCGTCAGCGTGGCCGAGGCGATCCTGGCCGAGGAGCGTGGTGCCGCCGGCGCCATCGCGTCGACCTGGGACCGGACCATGCGCGACCGCATGAGCGCATGACGGCCTTCGGCTACTCGCTCTCGAGCGAGGAGAACGGGCCCCGGTCCCTGGTCGCCCAGGCGGTCCGCGCCGAGCAGGTCGGCTTCTCCTTCGCCGGCATCTCCGACCATTTCCACCCCTGGATAGACCGCCAGGGCGAGAGCCCCTTCGTCTGGGGCGTGCTCGGGGCGATCGCCGAGGCGACCGAGCGCCTGGAGCTGATGACCGGGGTCACCTGCCCGACCACCCGCATCCATCCGGCGATCATCGCCCAGGCGAGCGCGACCGCGGCCGCGCTGCTGCCGGGGCGCTTCTCGCTCGGCGTCGGCAGCGGGGAGGCGCTGAACGAGCACATCCTCGGCGATCGCTGGCCGCCGGTGGCGCGGCGCCAAGCCATGCTCGAGGAGGCGATCGAGGTGATTCGAGAGCTCTGGAAGGGCGATCTCACCACTCACCGAGGGAAGCACTTCACGGTCGAGAACGCCCGGGTCTACTCGCTGCCGGAGGAGCTGCCGCCGATTCTCGTCGCGGTCGCCGGCGAGCGGTCGGTGGACCTCGCCGCGCGGGCGGGCGACGGTCTGGTCGGCACCGCTCCGGTCGCCGATTCGGTGGAGCGGTTCCGCTCCGGCGGCGGCGAGGGGAAGCCCACCTACGGGCAGCTCCACGTCTGCTGGGCCAAGAGCGAGGAGGAGGCCGCGCGGACGGCTCTGGAGTGGTGGCCGAACGGCGCGATCAGCGGCAGCCACTTTCTCGAGCTCCCGCTTCCCTCGCACTTCGAAGAGGCGGCTGCGCTGGTGGGCAAGGACGACATCGTCGAGAGCGTCGTCTGCGGTCTCGACCCCGACCGCCACGTCGCCGCCATCCGCGAGTACGAGGAGGCGGGCTACGACCACGTCTACGTCCACCAGATCGGTCCCGACCAGGAGGGCTTCTTCGACTTCTACGAGAAGGCGGTCCTGCCGCAGCTCCTCTGAACGGAAGGCACCGCCGACGCAGAGCTACTGGCGAGCTCCGACGCCGCTGGTCAGCTCCTTGATCCGCGCCCGCCCGCCGGCGCTCTTCAACAGCGGGGGAGTGGGGAACCCTTCGGCCTTCCGCAGTCCCTCCAGCAGCTCTCCGAGAGCATCGAGGGAGGTGGTGCGGGGGCGCCACCCGAGCTCCCGCTCGGCCCGCCTGGTGTCCATCACCGGGACCCCCAGGGCCAGATCGAACCAGCCTGGCTCGGTGGGTTGCAGACGCAGGTGCCAGGACAGGTCGGCCAGGCCCCGCACCAGCCCGGGAGCGGTGTCGAGCAGTCGGGCCCCGAGCAGGTCGGCGAGCTCGTCGGGCCCGATCACCGGATCGGCGGCGATGTTGAACGGCCCGGCGACGTCACGCAGGACCGCCTCCCGGTAGGCGGCCCCGACGTCGAGGGAATGGACGGCCTGGAAGCGAAGGCGCTCGATCCGCGGGACGAGCGGGATCAACCCCCGGCGCACCGCGAAGTTCGGCAGCAGGGGGCCGATGAACAGGCGCCTTATCTCGCTCGCCGCCTCGCCTTTGAAGATCAGGCCCGGCCGCAGGCGCACGACTCGCAGGTCCGGAGCGTCCCGCTCCAGCTGGTCGAGCTTGCGTTCGACCGCCGCCTTGTGGCGCGAGTAGGCCGAGGTCGGGATTCCCCCGACCGGCCAGCTCTCGTCGACGGCGCGGTCCTTGGGGCCGGCGCTGTAGGCGCCGACCGAGGACGCGTGGATCAGGCTCCCGACTCCCGCCTCCACGACCGCGCGAAAGGTCCGCTCGCTGCCGGTGAGGTTGATCCGCTCGAGAGTCGCCTCGTCGCGGCCCGGCTGGATCGCCCAGGCGAGATGCACGACGGCGTCGGCGCCGGAGAAGATCGGGACCAGGGGGTCGGAGACGACGTCGGCGCGGACCCAGCGGACCTTCGGCGGTTCCCAGGACGGCAGCCGGCGGGCGATGCCGACGATCTCGTCGACCCGGTCGTCCTCCCCGAGAGCCTGGAGCACGCTGGTGCCGACGTTTCCGCTGGCGCCCGTGACCACGACTCGCATCTCGCTCGAGTACCCCGCCCACCGCTGGCAGAAACCGTCCGCAGGGCGACGCTGAGCTCGCCCGCCGCGTGACGCTGGCCGCCTCGCTTCAGCCGCCCACGCCCTCCGCGGTGCGCTCGAGCAGGCCCTCGAGGACCACCGGGATGCCGCCGCGCTGGAAGTCCGAGCGCTGGGCCGAGGCGCCGCCTCCTTCCGCCGCCAGGGCCTCGATGCCCCCGAGCTGCTCGAGGCAGCCGATCGCGGCCGCCGCGGGGCGGGCCAGCTCCAGGGTCCGCTGCAGGACCTCGGCCAATGGCTCCGGGTAACCGTCGGGATCGGGAAGCTCCGCCGCCAGGCCTTCCCGACGGGCGCGGTAGGAGGCCTCCTCGAGGATCTCCGCCGGCGGCGACCGCGGGCACTCGCTCTCGGCCTCATGACGGGCGAGGGCATGGATCAGAGCGACGAGCGAGGCGGTGCGCTCGAGTGAGGACTGGACGTCGAGCGCGCGCACCTCGACCGTCCCCAGCCGCGGGTGGGGGCGCAGCCGCCACCAGTGGAAGGTGTAGTCGGGAACTCCGGCGGCTCGGGTGAGGCGTTCGGCGAAGCCGACGAAGTCCTCGTAGTCGGCCATCTCCCGCGGGGCGCCGGAGCGCGGCCAGGCGCGCAGGCTGAGCTCCCGGGCCGAGGCGAAGCCGGTGTCGTGCCCGTGTCGGTAGGGAGAGTTCGCGCCAAGCGCTTCGATCAGCGGCAGATGTCTCCGCAGCCCGTTGAAGGCGCGGATCGCCGTTTCCGCGTCGGGCATGCCGACGTGGACGTGAAGCGCCGCCACCGGGGTCGCCAGGGCATCGCCGAGTTTCTCGGCGATGTAGCGGTAGCGCTGCCGGTCGCTGATGCTCGCCTCGCCCTCGGCGGCGGCGGGATGGGTGGCCGAGCCGATCAGGCCGATGCCGGTGGCGAGCACGGCGCCCCGCAGGCCCGCGAGGGCGTCGACCGCCTCGGCGCTGGTGGCGCAGACGTCGGTGATGAGCTCGATCTGACAGGCGTGCACCTCGCCGGTGATCTCGCCGCGATCGGGCTTCGCGACCTGCTCGAGCACCGCCTCGCGGGCGTCGAGCTGGCGCCCGTCAGCGGGGTCGACGAGGAAGAGCTCCTCCTCGACGCCCAACGAGTAGGGGGCCTCCCCGCCAAATCGCGGTTCGCGCAGGTCGTCGCCCATGTCGCCGTGCGGAGCGAGCCCAGCTCAGCGGATTCGCGTCTCGGCCTCTTCTTGGCGTCCGCGCTCGGCCGCCCGCGCCTCGGGGGTGCCGATGGTCTGATCGGCACGCCGGCTGACGCCGACGTAGGCCAGGAAGAGGAAGAAAAGAATCGCGAAAACCACGACCGCGAAGATCGGCGACCAGGCGACGGCGACGATTGCCAGCAGGACGATGGCGACGAGGGGGACGACGTACATGCCTGAGGTCTACCCCGACGGCCTCGACGGGTAAACCTCAGCCTTCCTCGCCGGGGCCTCCGGGGGAGAGTCCCTGGCGCAGCTCGCGGGCATTGGCCGGGGCGAAGCCGCGCCAGTCGTTGTTCAGGTAGACGAAGACCTCGCGCCGCGAGCGCCAGCCGGCGATCCGCCGCCGCCAGCCGGCCAGCTCGGCCGCGGAGTAATTGCCGTCGCGCCCGCGGCTGCCGTAGTGCAGGCGCAGGTAGGCGAGCTCGCCGGCGGGACGCGCGGGGGGCAGCGGACGGCGCCCGTCGTCTCCGAGCGCCAGCGAGGCGCCGCGCTCGGCGAGCAGCTCCCCTACCGCCGCGGTGAACCAGCTCGGGTGGCGGAACTCGAAGCAGTGGCGAGCGGGAGGGAGGACGTCGAGCGCCGCCGCCAGCAGGTCGTCGTCGCGGTGGAAGCTCTCCGGCAGCTGCCACAGCACCGGTCCGAGGCGATGGGCACGGCGCAGCGGCTCCAGCGGCTCCCAGAAGCGATCCACCGCCTCGGTTATGTCGTGCAGCCTCTTCATGTGGGTGAGATAGCGACTCGACTTGACCGCGAAGAGGAAGTCGCCGGGGACCTGGTCGACCCAGCCCTCGACCGTCTCGCGCTTCGGCAGCCGGTAGAAGGTCGCGTTCACCTCGACCGTGTCGAAGACCTCGGCGTAGCGCTCGAGCCAGCGCCGGGCCGGCAGCCCGTCCGGATACAGACCGCCGCGCCAGTCGCGGTAACTCCATCCCGAGCAGCCGATCCGGACTCTGTGCATCGCCCCGCCACGCTACCCGCGCAAACGGGCTCCGAACCGGTGATCCGGAGGTTTAGTCAGCGGCCGTGGCAGGGAACTTGCCCCGTATCGATCGGACCGTCCTCATCAGCGGCTGCTCCACCGGCATCGGCCGGGCCTGCGCCGCCGGGCTCGGCGAGCGCGGCTGGCAGGTGTTCGCGACGGTCCGAGGAGAGGAGGACGAGATCGAGCTGGCCGGACTGCTCGGGGTGACGCCGGTGCTGTTGGACGTGACCGACGAGGAATCGATCGAGCGGGCGAAGGCGACGGTGTCCGCGGCTACCGGGGATCGCCTCGGCGCTCTCGTCAACAACGCCGGGATCGCGGTCGGAGGGGCGCTCGAGACCGTCCCCGCCGATGACCTGCGCCGGATCCTCGAGGTCAACGTGGTCGGGCAGGTCGCGCTCACCCAGGCTTTCCTGCCGCTGCTGCGGGCCTCCGGCGGCAAGGTCGTCTTCGTCGGTTCGCTCGGGGGGCGGGTCGCCTTTCCCTTCGCGGCGCCCTACCACGCTTCCAAGTTCGCGATCGAGGCGATCGGCGATTCGCTGCGGGCCGAGCTGCGGGCGCAGGACGTCTCGGTCAGCATCGTCGAGCCGGGGACGATCAGCACCCCGATCTGGTCGAAGGCGCGCGCGCAGGTAGGCTCTCTTCGCGCCGGCCTCGCGGGCGAAGCCGCGGACCTCTACGACGAGCCGCTGGATCGCTTCCAGGAACGCCTCGCCACCGCTGAGGAGAAAGGCGAGAAGCCGGCGAAGGTCGCGGAGGTGATCGCCGAAGCGATCGAGAGCGAATCGCCCGGGCCCCGTTACCGAGTCGGTCGTGGCGTCGGCTCCCTGATCCTGATGCGGGCCCTGGCTCCGGCCAGGTACTTCGATCTGCTCCTGCGCCGTCTGGTCGGCTGAGGTTCGCGGCGGCCGCTCCCGGGGTAGCAAGCAGGAAGGCACGGTCTTCCCCGGATCGCCGTGCTTCTCCGCCGGCTCTGCTCCCAGGAGGGCAGATTGACTGACAGCGCGTTGCGAATCGGATTGATCGCGTCGGTGACGCAGACGGTGGACGAGCCCTTCGCCGGCGGCATGGAGGCGCACACCGCCACGCTGGCGAGGAGCCTGCGGGAACGCGGTCACGAAGTCACCGTCCACGCGGCCGATCACGACCGGCCGAGCGCCAAGGCCGTCGCCGGGAAGGGAGGCCGGCTCCGACTCTCGGCCGCCGCGCGCGGCGACGTCAGCATGCCGGCCGAGGGATTCATGGCCGAACACCACGCCTACCTCTCCCTGATGCTCGGCCTCGACGCGCTGGACTACGACGTGGTCCACAACAACTGCCTCCACTACCTGCCGGTGGCGATGGCCGATGCCCTGCGCACGCCGATGCTGATGACCCTCCACTCGCCGCCCACGCCGTGGCTCGAGAGCGCGATCGGCTGTCGCTCCGGCGCGGGCGGCCCACACTGGATCTCTGTCTCCCGGGCCAACGCGGCGGCCTGGGGGCACCTCTGCCGGCCGTGCCCGGTCATCCACAACGGCGTCGATCTGGAGAAGTGGCCCTTCGCGGCGGAGCCACGCGCGGCGACCGCCGTCTGGAGCGGTCGGATAGTGCCGGAGAAGGGAACCCACCTGGCGATTGCCGCGGCGCGCCGAGCCGGGATCCCGCTCGCGCTGGCCGGTCCGGTCGGCGATGACGGCTACTTCCACGAATGCATGCGCGCCGTCGGCTCGGACGTGACCTACCACGGGCACCTCGCCTCCGCCGAGCTGGCGCGACTGGTCCGGTCCGCCTCCGTCGCGTTGGTCACTCCGTGCTGGGAGGAGCCGTTCGGGCTGGTCGCGATCGAGGCCCTGGCCTGCGGCACGCCGGTCGCCGGCTTCGCGCGCGGCGCCCTGCCGGAGGTGATCGACGAAGGCTGCGGAGCCCTCGCGCGTCCCGACGACGTCGCCGATCTCGCCGCGCGGATCGCCGGCGCCATGGCGAAGGACGCCGGCTACTGCCGCGAGCGGGCCGAGCGTCTCTTCTCCCTGGAGGCGATGACCGACCGTTACCTGGAGGCCTACCGCGCCATCCTCCGATGAGCCGTCAGCCCCGAATCGGCTACTACGTTCATCACCATGGCTGGGGGCATGCCAGCCGGGCGGCTTCGATCGCGCGCGAGCTTCCCGGCGAGGCGACTCTCCTCAGCTCCCTGCCGCGTTCGCGGCTGCGGGCGCCGGGCCCGGTGGTTTCGCTTCCGCTCGACGACGACGGCATCCTCGATGCCCCGCCCGATCTTCACTTCGCCCCGCTGCACTCTTCCGGCCTGCGCAAGCGCATGGCGATCGTCGCCGGCTGGATCGACGCCCAGGCGCCCGACCTCCTGGTCGTCGACGTCTCGGTCGAGGTCGCCGCCCTGGCCCGGCTGTGCGGCGTCCCGGTCGTCTACGTGCGCCAATCCGGCCGCCGCGACGATCCGGCCCATCAGCTCGCCTATGCCTGGTCCTCGGCGCTGCTCGCCGCCTATCCGGCTTGGCTGGAGCCGGCCGAGACTCCCGCGTGGGTGCTCGAGCGCAGCTTCCACAGCGGCGCCGTCACTCGCTTCGACGGGCTGGCCCGGCCCCCACTCGAGCGCCGCGGAAAGCGCCTGCTGGCGATCGGCGACCGGGCCGCTCGGCTGGCCCCCGAGGTCGCTCGCGTCGCCCCGTCCTGGAAGGTCGTCGCGGCTTCGGCCAGGCCGGTGCCGGGGCCGCCAAATCTGACGACGGTCGATCCCGGCGCCGTCGACCTGAAGCTCTTGGCCTCCAGCTCGGTCGTCCTCGGCGCGGGCGGGGCCAATCTCGTCGCCGAGGCCGCCTTCGCGCGCTGCGGCCTCGTCTGCATGCCGGAGGAGCGCCCGTTCGAGGAGCAGCTCGCTCGAGCCCGCGAGCTGCGACGGACCGAGGCGGCAGTCGTGGTCGAGGACGCGCTCTCGGTATCGAGCTGGGCCGTCCTTCTCGAGCTGGCGCTGTGGCGCCGGGAGAAGCTGGCGCGGTGGGCCGACGGGTCCGGTGCTCAGCGGGCCGCCGAGTGGCTGGGGGAGCTGGCGGCCTCGACCAGGCTGGTCGGCTCCAGCACGTTCTCGCGCTCGTCCCAGCGGATCAATCCGCGCGCGGACAGCTCCTCGAGCCAACCCTGCGCCGGCCACGTGCCCCAGATGCGCTGAAAGCGCTTGGCGTTGCGGACCAGGGCCGGGACCGAATCTGCCCGCCGGCGCGTCGGCGGGTGATGCTGGTGGAACGCGGCCGCCTCGCGGACCCAGGCCAGCGGCACGTCCTGCTCTCGGGCCCGCAGGGCGAAGTCGGTGTCCTCGATCCCGTAGCCGACGTACCCCTCGTCGAAGCCGCCGATCCGCTCGAGGAAGCAGCAGCGTCGCACCGCGAAGCTCAGCGACCAGAAGAGCTGGTGACGCCGATCGACGCGGACCCCGTCTGAGAACAGTCGCTCACGCCCGGGATGCGGCTCGGCGAGGCGGCGAAGCTCTCCCTCCTCGCCCTTGGCGCCCGGGGGGAGATAGAGGGTCCGGCCGACCGCGATCGCGTCATGCTCGACCAGCGCCGCGGCGTAGGCGCCGATCAGGTCACGGCCGGGCAGGCAGTCGACGTCGAGGAAGACGAGGCACTCTCCGCGGGCCGCGCGGGCGAGATCGTTGCGCGCCCGGGCCAGCGGCATCTCCTCGCCACCGACGACGATCACCCGCGTGGGAAGCTCGAGGTCCGGGGGAAGGGCCCGATGGGGGTCATCCCCTCCCATCCAGGCGATGAGCAGCTCGAGCGGCTCCACCCGCGAGCGCCTCAGCGCCCGCACCAGCTCGGCGAGGTGGGGCACCCTGTCGCGGACGAGGGTGAGGACGCTGGCCCTCATCGCGCCAGGGCCTCGCTCGCCGCGATGCCGGCCGCCGACGAGGGGCCGAGGAGTTTCTCGTAGAGCCGGCGATGGGCGTCGGCGATCCACTCGCGTTGACGGCGTCGGTACTCGGCGCCCAGCGGCCCGGGCTTCGCGGACGCGGCGGCCAGGACCGCCTCGCGCAGGCTCTCCGGGTCCAGGCCCCGGTCCTCGTCGTGCCGATAGATCGCCGTGGCGCCCTGGGCGCGGTAGCAGCCGCAGCTCGGCGCGACCACGGCGGTCCCGAGATCGCGGCACGCCTCCAGCCAGCCCGAGTGGGTGCCGAACCGGTAGGGCAGGACCGCGACGTCCAGGGACCGCAGGTATTCATAGAGCTGCGCGTCGTCGAAGTAGGGATGGATGCGCAGGTCGATCCTTCCCCGGCCTCGTTCTCGTTCCAGCAGGCAGCGCAGGTCGGCGCGAAAGCCCGGCGCCTGCGGATCCCAGATCTCCTCGTGCAGGTTGACCTGAAGGCGGACCCTGGGCGCCTCCTCCTCCGCCAGCGGTGAGAGCGCTTCCAGCAGCTCGACGCCGAGCATGTTGGCCCGCAGGCTCTTCAGGTGGACCCCGACCCGCGGCGGGCCGCCTGCGCGGTTGCCGTCCGAGCGCGGCCGCTCGAGCGTGGCGAGCGGGACGACGTGGGGGTGGGGGATGACGACGGCGCTGCGTCCGAAGTGGGCCTCGACGATCTCCTTTGCCTCGTCGGTCAGGGTCACCACCGCGGCGGCCGCCCCGATTAGGACCTCCATCTGCTCGGCGTGCAGCTTCGCCGTCTCGTGGTTGGGATTGCGCAGATCGTGGACGGTGTAGACGAGTGGCTTGTCCAGGCGCCGCAGGAGGTCGCAGAGCTCGACCAGTTGTTCGGGGTGGCGCCCGTCGAAGCCGAACTGGACGTGGAAGAGGTCGAATTTGCTCGCGTTCTCTTCCACCCACCGCGGCTCCAGCATCCGCGGCGGCCACCAGCCGCGCTGTCCTGGTGCCCGCCAGTCGGAGAGCCGCTCGACCTCGTCGCCGAGCGGGCTCCCGAGATGGCGGACGTAGGGGTGGTCGGCTGGCACGGAGGCGACGCGGATCGGCACAGGCGCCGGATACCCTCCGCTTCCGCGTGGGTAACCGGGCTTCGCTGGAAAGGGGCCGATTTAGCCGCGGAGGCGCTCGACCAAGAGCGCCTTTCCCCGGGTCGCGCCTTTTTCGCTGGCCCGCTGGGCGCGGCGAAAGAAGTCGGCGAGCGCGGTGTCGCCCTGGCGGTCGGCGTCTTCCGCGTAGCCCTCCAACCGGGTGGCGTTGCTGAGGCACTGCTCCGTGAACCAGATGACGTTGTAGTCGTGGTCCACGCCCTCGCTCGTCGTCTGGTCCTCGCTTCTCATCCCGTGTTCCCCATCGAGGCGTATTCCCTTTCTCGCGCGCCGACAAACCATCGGCGTCACGTTTGCGGCCTGTGCTCGGCAGCAGAGTCAGGCGCTTCGTTTCCCTGCCCAGACCCGGGGTATCTGCAGGTCGTTCGCCGTTTCCGACGGTCAGTCGCAGGGATCAGAAAGGCAGCCAGGTCAACTCCGACATGGAAGACGCGCTTCGTCTCAAGCTGCCGGCACTGCCCGAGAATCTGGCGCTGGTTCGCGCCGCCGTGGCAGAGCGCGCCGAGGCCTATGGCGTCTCCAGCCCGATGGTCGCAGACCTGAAGACGCTCGTCTCCGAGGCCTGCGCGAACGTGGTTCTCCATGCTTATGTCGGCGCCGCGGATCCGGGCCCGCTTGAAGTCGAGATGACTCGGGACACGGCGAAGGTGAGGGTGGTGGTCCGTGATCGTGGAGCCGGGATCCGACCTCAGGCGAAGACCATGCGCACGACCCTGAGGATGGGCCTGCTCCTGATCGGTGCGATCTCCAACAGCTTCCAGCTGCGAAGCGCCCGCGACCGCGGCACTGAGCTGAGCATGGTCCTTGCCCTGCCGGTGTCCGGCTGAGCGGCGGGAGTCTCGACCCAGCCGCGCGCGTCCAAGGATTGCCCTGGGGCCGTCTCCGCGCTAGGATCAGGTCAGACGCAGCGGGGCGCAGCGCCGACGCGTTGGTTGAGGAAGTGAGGCACGCAGTCCCGGCTGAGGCTGGACCTGCGGACTCCAACCGAGAAGAATCTATTCCGGAGGCGGTCCGATGTCTCAACTCAGATGTCCTAACTGCGGACTCAAGATTGCCGCCCTGGGGGCACCGTCGAGTTGTCCCCGGTGTCGAATCCGAAGCCAGGGCCGGATCGAGCTGGTGGCAGAGTCGCCGACTATCACCCAGTCCGTCCCAAGTCCGTCGAGGAGTGGTCACGATGCGCGCCTTCAAGCTCGTTGAGCGAGAGGTCAGCGCGGAGGTTCGGGAGATCCTGGTCGAGGGCGAGCTCGACCTCGCCGTCGCCGAGCAGCTGCAGGAAGCACTCGACCGGGCCGGCTCGGACTGCACCCAGATCCTGGTCGGGTTGGAGAGCTGCGAGTTCATCGACTCGACCGGCATCGCGGTGATCGTCCAAGCTCATCGCGACTTCGCCGAGGAAGGCCGACGAGTCGTCTTGTGCGCGCCGAGAAGCCAGGTGCTTCGCGTTCTCTCGGTCACCGGCCTCACCGCCAACGGCCTGGTCTTCGAGAGCGCGGCCGAGGCGCTCTCCGCGTCGACGCTCAGCTCCGCCCTCGACGGCCAGCGCTAAAGAGAGCCGCGACCCCACCAAGACGGGGCGGTACGATGTAAAGGCAGGCCCCGTCCGTTCGGTTCTCAACCTTCTCTGCCTCGCGCGCGGTCTATTCCAGAGGAGGGGTCAAGAGCGATATGAGCGACGAGCGGACTTCGGTCCCGGTTAGCGAAACCGACCCTCGCGTGTCCGTGCTCGCGGACATCTCCCGCGACATGGTGCGCCTCTACAAGGAGCAGTTCGGTCGCGGCCCGACCCGGGCGAGGTCTCACTTCGCCGGTCCCGACACCTTGATCTGCACCCTCGAGGACACCTTCACCCCGGCCGAGCAGCGCCTCGCGGACATGGGGGAGCACCAACGCATCCGTGACACGCGCCTGTACTTCCAGCACGCGACCGAGGCCGAGTTCCGCGAGGTGGTCGAGCGCCGTCTCGGCCGCGGCGTGCGGGCTTTCGTCAGCGGGACCGACACCGGCCACGATGTCTCGGCCGAGATCTTCTACCTGGAGAGCGCCACCGTGCCGGGGGCGCTGTAGGATCGGCCCGACGGCTCGGACCTTGGTGCCGGCGTCGTTACCACGCCCTTGAGGCACGCATTGCGAGCGCTGCTCGGGCTGCGGACTTCTCTCTATTTCGATCGGGAAGCTCGTGAGGCACAGCGATGGCTCCCAGATGAGGAGTCAGGCTGTGGACGTAGACGACGAAGACCGGCGAGTTTCAGCAGCAGATCAGGACGGCGATTCCCAGGTCCCCAAGCTAGCGGACATCTCCCGCGACATGGTGCGCCTCTACAAGGAGCAGTTCGGTCGCGGCCCGACCAGGGCCAGGTCCGACTTCGCCGGCCCCGACGTGATCATCTGCACGCTCGAAGACACCTTGACTCCGGCGGAGAAGAGGATGGCCCAGATGGGCGACCACCAGCGGCTGCGCGACCTTCGCCTCTACTTTCAGCACGCAACGGAGAGCCAGTTCTGCGAGATAATCGAACGCGCTCTGGGCCGCAAGGTTCGAGCCTTCATCAGCGGCATGGACACCAACAAAGACGTGGCCGCTGAGGTCTTCTACCTGGAGAGCACCTAGGTCGTGACGTCAGAGGAGCGCGCCGACCTCGCGCATCTGCGCCGTGCCCGCGATCTGATCGACCGCGAGTACGCCCGCCCGCTCGAGGTCGCCGCGCTTGCCCGCGCCGCGTTGATGTCCACCGCGCACTTCTCGCGGCGGTTCCGCGTCGCGTACGGGGAGACGCCGTACGCGTACCTGATGACGCGTCGCATCGAGCGCGCGAAGGCGCTGCTGCGCCACGGGGATCTCTCGGTCACCGAGGTCTGCATGGAGGTCGGGTGCACCTCGCTCGGCTCCTTCAGCAGCCGCTTCACCGAGCTGGTGGGGGAGTCGCCGACGGCCTACCGGGCGCGGGACCACGGCGCTCTGGCGGAGGTGCCCGGATGCATCGCCAAGGACCTCACCCGCCCGAGTCGCAAGCCGAGCAGGAATGGAGAAACGACCGGGTCGGCGACGCCCTAGCATCCGCCGCCATGAACCTAACTCTCTCCCAATGCTTCGTAATCGTCCATGACCCCGACCTGGCGCTGAGCTTCTACCGCGACACGCTCGACCTCGAGCTGCGCAATGACGTCAACAAAGGCGACTTCCGCTGGATCACCGTCGGCGCCGCCGCCCAGCCCGGCGTCGCGATCGTCCTCACCAACTACCTGAATGGCAGTCCCGCCGACAGCGAGGCGGTTGCCGCGCTGGTCGCCAAGGGCGCCCTCAACGGCGTCCACTTCCACAGCGACGACCTCGATGCGACCTTCGACAAGCTGGTCGCCGCGGGCGCCGAGATCGTGCAGGAGCCGACCGATCAGCCCTGGGGCACCCGGGACTGCGCCGTGCGCGACCCGTCCGGCAACATGATCCGCATCGACCAGCCACCCGCCTAGAAAGCGAGGCCTCCATGAGTGACGAAAAGACCCCCGCGCAGCTGATCGACCAGAGGATCGAGGAGCTCGGCGACTGGCGGGGCGAGCTGCTGGCCCGGATCCGAGAGGTCATCAAGGAGGCCGAGCCGGACGTGGTCGAGGAGTGGAAATGGCGGGGCGTCCCGACCTGGTACCACGAGGGCATGATCTGCACCGGCGAGACCTACAAGAGCAAAGTCAAGGTGACCTTCGCCAAGGGCGCCTCGCTGGACGACCCGGCCGGTCTCTTCAACTCCAGCCTCGAGGGCAACGTCCGGCGCGCGATCGACTGGCACGAGGGCGACGAGCTCGAAGAGAAGGCCCTGAAGGCGCTCGTCCGCGCCGCGGTGGATCTGAACACGGCCTGACGGGAATTCCCCGCCGCTTCACCTTTTTCGTCGCGTATCTAGTGACTTCATCTCGACCACGAACGGCTCTGTAGAGCCGTTCGTCGCGTAAACATTCTCGTTCCTTGATTTTTCTCCCGAGGGTGTGTACGCTCCTGGCGCGAATTGGGAAAAGAGCTTGTTCGTATCTGACAAGACTCTGTTCGCTTTTGGGTACCCACTTGGGATAAGCCCATCAATTTCGGGACCGAGCGGAGCAGTTTCGCTCGGAGACCAGGGACCAGGGAAAGAGGGAAATCGATGCTCAGGCACCTTGCAGCAGGGACTACGACCGCGGCGATTCGAGGGAGTGAACCTGGGTCCCGTTACGCCGGCGCGCGCTCGCGTGGTCCCGTGCCGCAGCTTTTCCTCACCCTTTGCGTCGCCGCGACGATGCTCGCCGTTTTCACCGGCGCCGCTCTCGCCGCCCAGACCCGCTCCTACACCGGCACCTCCTTCGGTCCCGACGGTGTGGGCGGCGCCGAATCCTTTGCGGCCGTTCAAAGCATCGCGGTCGACCAGACCAGCGGTGACGTGTTCGTGTACGACGGCGGTGCCGCCAAGGTCTACAAGTTCAACTCCGCCGGTGCCCCGCTGAAATTCTCAGGACTCCCCGCCAACGCGATCGAAGTGATCGGTGGCGGTGGGGGCGCGGGTGAACTTCAGGTCGCCGTCGCCCCTGCCGGCTCGCCAGGGGGCACGGCCGGGGACATCTACGTGGCCAACAACGTCGTCGTCAAGATTTACTCGCCCCCGGGTGCCTTCCTCGGCGAAATCGAAGGAGATAACACCGTAAACCACGAGGCCTGTGGCGTCGCGGTGAATCCTGCCGGACACCTCTTCATCGGTTTCTGGAGCAAATCCGTGCGCGAATTCGTCCCCGCCGCCAACCCCCCCACTGCTGCCGACGCCACTGCCACCGGGACGGCCAATATCGGACTCTGCAACGTCGCCGCCGACGGGCTCGGCAATGTCTACGCCACCGAATACACCGGCGACAAAATCGCCAAGTTGGAAGGGATCGACGACGCAAGCCCGACTGTGATCCAACCAGGGGCTCGGACGATCGGAATCGATCCAGTCACGAACGACCTGCTGGCCGACCGCGGGTCCGTGGTCGCCCAGTACGCACCGGACGGGACGCCGGACGGGACCTTCGGCTCTGGGCAGCTCGAAGGATCGCGCGGCATCGCGGTCAGCGGCGTCGCCGAAAAAGCTTATGCCGGTGACGGCGTGAGCGGCAAGGTCAAGATCTTCGGTGCGCCCGTCGTGATCCCGGGTGTGAGTGCCGCAACTGCGACGGGGATCACGACTCGGCGGGCGATACTGCATGGAACCGTCAACCCCGCCGGTCTCGCGGTGGGCGAATGCGAATTCGAATACGGGACCGGCGGTGGACCGAGCTCGACGGTGCCCTGCGAAGGAGCGATTCCGACCGATGAAAGCAACCATCAGGTCAGCGCCGAAATCGCCGGACTGAATCCGAACCAGACCTACTTCGTGCGCCTGATCGCTGGCAACGCGAACGGCACCAACAGCAGTGAAGGTCCCACCTTCACGACCCTGGCGAAGGCGATGACGGAACCCGCCGGCGACCTCACGAACACGAGCGCGACCCTGAACGGCCTGGTCGCCCCAGGCAACGAAGCGGTCAGCGAATGCTTCTTCGAATACGGGGAAACGCAGAGCTACGGCGCCACTGTTCCATGCGTCGGCGCGATCCCGAGCGATGAAGCCCAGCACCCCGTCAGCGCGGCGATCAACGATCTCAGCCGCGAACACAGCTATCACTTCCGCCTGGTCCTCAAACAGGCCGGCGGCGAATCCTTCGGCGCCGATCGGGTGCTCGCAACCGCAGGCGCCGCGATCGCCTCGCCGGAGGCGACCCATATCGGCACCGACCACGCGACCCTCGAAGCCGAAATCAACCCTCGCGGCTCGGTCACCAGCTACTTCTTCGAATACGGACCGACCACCGCTTACGGCAGCGCCACCGAAGAGGTGGCCTTGGGCGACGACGAAGCATTCCACGCGGTTGCCGAGACGATCGAAGGCCTGACGCTTGGAACCACCTACCACTGGCGCGTGGTGATCATCGACTCCTTCGGAGAAGCCGGGAGTCCCGATCGGAGCTTTCGCACGCACGCGTTGCCCGGCTCTCCCGAAACTGGCTGCTCGAACCAGTTGTTTAGGACCTACGCGGGCGGCACTCTGCCTGATTGCCGGGCCTACGAACTCGCCAGCCCGCTCGACAAGGGCGGGCTCAACGTCGAAGGCTTCCCGGACTATCTCGCGGCGGCAGCCGACGGCTCGGGAGTGACCTTCTTCAGCCAAGGGGGAACCGGGATCCCTTCCAGTGGCGGAGGCCATCAAGAATTCCTCACGTATCTTTCCTCTCGCGTCGGTGATTCCTGGTCTACGCAGAGGCTGTCGTCGCCGGAGTCCTTCGGTAACAAAGCGTACTTCCGCGGCACCTCGCCAGACATGCGGTTCGCCCTGATCGAAGCTATCCGGACCGGTAGCGGTCCGGGCACCGGCGCCGGACTCTTTTTGCTCGACACCACCCAGCAGTCACTCACCCCGATCGTCAATTGGGAAGACAACCAGTTCGATGCGCCGAACTACGAAGGTAGTGCGAACTACTTCTACGACAGCATCAGCGCCGACGGCGACCGAGTGTTCTTCGAGGCCCTCGCGCCGCTCACGGAAAATGCTGCTCCCGATAAGGACAACCTCTACATGTGGGATCGCGCCTCGGGCGAAGTCTCGCTGGTCGGCGTCCTCCCCGGGAACCCGGAAGAAGCACCGCCCGGCGGCTCCTTCGGCGGCGCCTATGCCTGGTTCCTGCAACCGAACTTCGCCCAAGTCGGCGGAGCCGGCGCTGGGTTGTATGTCGAAACGGCCCATGCCGCGACCTCCGACGGGGACCAGATCTACTTCACCGCCGGTGAAGCCGGCCAGCTGTACCTGCGACGCGGACTGAATGGTTCTCAGCCGGAAACGACGCACGTCTCTGCTCCCGAGTCCGGCGTGAGCGACCCGTTCGGGCCCCAGCTAGCCGCCTTCCAGGAAGCGACCCCGGACGGCTCCCGTGCCTTCTTCCTCTCCTCCGAGAAGCTGACCACCGATGCGACGACCAGCGAATTCGACGAAGGAAAAGATCTCTACCGCTTCGATCGAAGCACTTCGAGCCTCGTCGACGTGACTCCGGACACCTCCGATCCGAACGGAGCTGAAGTCAGGGGCCTGATGGGCATCGCCGAAGATGGCTCCAGCGGCTACCTGGTGGCCGGCGGCGTCCTCGCGTCAGGAGGCACTGTGGGAGAAAACAACGTCTACCGGTTCTCAGAACGGCCAGACGGGACGTTCGACCTGACCTTCGTCGCGCGGCTGGCCAACGGCAGCGAAGACGGGGGTGGCTTTGACCGACGCAACTGGTCACCGCAGACGTTCGAAAACGGCACGGTCTCGGAAGACTTCGCTATCGCTCGCACCGCGCGGGTGACGCCCGACGGCGAGTCCCTCGTATACGTCTCCCGTGCGATCACGGGCCGACCGAAAGGGGCCTGTGGCAACTTCGTCGAAGATTGCTCTGAGGTCTATAGATACTCGGCGGCGACGGACACCCTGGCCTGCATCTCCTGCAATCCGTCCGGCGAAGGCCCGTTTGGTCCAGCTGAACTGGCGACTCAATTCCTCAATGCGCACCTGACCCCCAAGCCGGGCACCGAGGCAGTCATGGCTCGCAGCGTCTCTGTCGACGGCGACCACATCTTCTTCCAGACGCCCGACTCCCTCGTCGCCGAAGACACGAACGGCGACGAGGGATGCCCCTTCCGTAAGGGAAATCACCGTGTCGGGCCTGCATGCTTGGACGTGTACGAGTGGGAGGCGGCGGACGCCGCCGGCGGCTCCTGTCACGCGGCCGAAGTCGGCAGCGGCTGCCTCTACCTGCTCTCGACCGGAAAGAGCAAGGACCCCTCTTACTTCGTCGATGCCTCGACCGACGGATCGAGCGCCTTCATCGCCACGACCTCGCAGCTGGTCCCGGTGGACAAGGACGAACTGTATGACGTCTACGCCGTCAAAGTCGACGGCGGCCTGGCGGCCCAGCAGGTCGACCCGACCCCCGCCTGCTCCTCGGCTTCGGCGTGCCACGGAGGCAGCGCGTCGCCCTCGAGCGGCGCCTCGCCCGGCAGCGCGTCGTTCAACGGACCCGGAAACCAGAAGCCCCAGAGGAAGTCCAAGCGCTGTCGGAAGAAGGGCGGTGGTCACTGCGGCAAGAAGAAGAAGGCACGCCACCACCACAAAAAGAGCAAGCAGCACCGGAAAGCAAACAGGCAGGCCGCGCACTCCGCGACGGTAGGCGATATCGGAGGTGCGAAATGAGAAGACGTCGGCTTGCGGCTTTTGTGGGGGTCCTCGGATCCCTTTCGGTGATTTCGATCTGCGGCGCGTCGGCCGATCCGGCGCTGGCTGCCGCACCATCGGCGCCCGCCTGGAAGGTGCTGCAGAGCTCCGAGCCGACCACTCTCGTGCCCGGCTCCGAAGCGACGACCACCGCCGGAACGCAATACACGCTCGTGGTGACGAACGTCGGTGGGGCGCCGGTAGACAGCGTGACGATCACCGATACCCTGCCGGCGGGGATCTCTCCGTCTCCCTCGGCGACGCCCCGGTACAAACACAATAATCCCTGTGCGGTCTCAGGTCAGACCGTCGTCTGCACGGTCGCCGAACAGGTCAATCCCGGGGAATCGATCGAAATCAACATCCCGATCGCGGTGGCGCTGGACGCCGGTCCGACGGTGAGCAACGAAGTCACCGTCGAGAGCGAAGGTGCCCAGCCCACCTCGAGACGCCTCGAGTCTTCGGTCAACTCGGCGATCCCACCATTCGGCCTTGTTCGGCCCGGTCTCTTCCCGGGGGTGTTCGATCAAGCTGGAGGTCAGCCACTCGCCGGCTCGCACCCGTTTGTCGCCATGTTCGACATCGAAACGACGAGCAAGGACAACGGATCCCACTCATCGCCGGTGGAGTCCCTCCGCAGCGTCAGCACGAGCCTCCCCGAGGGCTTCGTCGTCAACCCCCAGGCCACTCCGGAGCGTTGCACCGTGCAGCAGCTCAGCGCGAGCGCCGTCACCTTCCCCAGCAGGTACTGCCCGGCCGGGTCGCAGGTGGGCATCTCGCTGCTCGGTATTCCCGGCCTGGGCCGCGCCGGCGGCGGCATCTACAACATGGTTCCCCCGCCCGGAGCCCCGGCCGAGCTCGCCTTCGAAGCCGAAAACTCGGTGATCACCATCATCGGCGGCCTCTCGGGCGACTTCCGGCTGACCACTGAGAGCAGCGACCTGCTCGGCAGGTTCGAAACCTTTCAGGTGGATCTGGTCCTCTGGGGAGACCCCTCCGACCCACGGCACGACTACGCCCGTGTGGGCGAAGGCTGCGAACACGGCTGCGCGGTCGAAACCGCGTCCGCCCCCTTCGTGAGCATGCCCACCGCATGTCACGAACCAATGGACTTCACCGCCGAGGCGCGCAGCTGGCTGGGCAGCCGCGATGAAGCCACCGTGCCCTTCAGCGACCGCGACGGCAACCCGCTCGAGGTCAATGGCTGCAACGCCCTCGAATTCGAACCGACGATCTCCGCCAAGGCGACCACGAACCTCGCCGATTCCCCCTCGGGTCTCGACTTCAACCTCCACCAGCCCCAGAACCAACAGCTCGACGGCCTCGCCACCGCGGCTCTAAAGAACACCACGGTCACCCTGCCCGCGGGCATGACCCTGAATGCGGCGGCTGCCAATGGCCTGAACTCCTGCACCGAGTCGCAGATCGGCTACACGCCGCGGGAAGGCAAGATCCGCTTCGCAACCACCCCGCAGAGCTGCCCGAACGCGGCAAAGCTCGGCATCCTGGAAGTGAAGAGCCCGCTCCTGGACCACAAGCTCCCCGGAGCGGTCTACCTGGCCAGGCCCTATGAGAACCCCTTCGGCAACCTGACCGCCATATATCTGGCGATAGAAGACGAAGAGACGGGCATCGTCACCAAGCTCGCGGGCAAGGTCACCCCGGATCCCACCACCGGGCAACTCAGCGCCACCTTCACCGAAAGCCCGCAGCTCCCCCTCGAAGACATCGACCTGCACTTCTTCAACGGCGATGGCGCCGCCCTGACCACGCCCCTCACCTGCGGGACCAAGACCACGACCTCGACCCTTACTCCGTGGTCGAGCCCCGAAGGAGCCGACGTCCACCCGAGCGACTCCTTCGCGACCCAGGTCGCGGCTGGAGGCTCGGGCAACTGCCCGAGCTCGGAAGCAAGCGCCCCCAACAAGCCATCCTTCACCGCCGGAACCATTGCCCCCGAGGCAGGCGCCTATAGCCCCTTCGTGCTCAAACTTGCAAGGCCCGACGGCACCCAGCGCCTGACCGCCATCGACACCCTCCTGCCCAATGGACTGGCCGCGAAGTTCGCCGGCATCCCCTACTGCTCCGAGGCCCAGATCGCCCAGGCGCAGTCGCGGAGCAATCCGAACCAGGGAGCTCTGGAGCAGGCGAGCCCGTCCTGCCCCGCCGCAAGCGAAGTCGGAACCGTCACCGTCGGCGCCGGCTCGGGCCCCACCCCCACCTACGTGAGCGGCCACGCCTACCTCGCCGGCCCCTACAAAGGCGCCCCCCTGTCCCTGGCGATCATCACCCCCGCGGTAGCCGGCCCCTTCGACCTCGGAGCGGTAGTTGTGCGCACCGCCATCTACATCGACCCCGAAACCGCCCAGGGCCACGCGGTCTCAGATCCCCTGCCCTCGATCCTGCAAGGCATCCCGCTCGACATCCGCTCGGTGGCGATCAAGCTCGATCGCCCCGGTGGCTTCACCCTCAACCCGACCAGCTGCGACCCGATGTCGATCGTCGGCGCCGCAACCGCGCTGACCGGCCAGAGCGCAGCTCTGACCAGCCCCTTCCAGGTCGGCGGCTGCAACGCATTGAAGTTCAAGCCGAAGCTGGCGATCTCCCTCAAGGGCGGAACCAAGCGCCACAGCTTCCCGGCCCTGAAAGCGGTCCTCACCTACCCCAAGGGCAACTACGCCAACATCGCCAGTGCCCAGGTGACCCTGCCGCACTCGGCCTTCCTCGAACAGGGCCACATCGGCACCGTCTGCACCAGGGTGCAGTTCGCCGCAAGCGCCTGCCCGAAAGCCTCGATCTACGGCAAGGCGAGGGCGATCACCCCGCTCCTGGACAAGCCTCTGGAAGGCCCGGTCTACCTGCGCTCCTCAAGCCACGAACTGCCGGACCTGGTGGCTGCTCTGAACGGCCAGATCGACGTCGACCTCGCCGGACGCGTGGACACCGGCAAGGGCGGCGGGATCCGCAACACCTTCGAAGCGGTCCCCGATGCTCCGGTCTCCAAGTTCGTGCTTGAAATGCAGGGCGGTAAGAAGGGGCTGCTGGTCAACAGCGAAAACATCTGTCGCAAGACCCAGAAGGCGAGCGTCTCCTTCACCGCTCAGAACGGAGCGGCCCTACAGCTGACCCCGACGATCAAGAACAGCTGTGGGGGGAAGGCGAAGAAGAAGGGTTCGCACTCCAAAAAAGGTGGGAAGGGGAAGTAGGCGCTACGCCGCTTTCGCCCGCAGCTCCTCTTCGCGGGCGCCCTCCACACCGACGAAAGGCATCAACAGCTCGAAGGTGAGGGTGGGGAGGAGGCTTGGCAGCTCGGCGCTGTGGCCGAGGAAGATCTCCTCGTAGATGCGGGCGAAGACGGCGCCGGCGGCGATGCTCGAGATCCGCGGCAGATCCCGGGCCGTCTCGCTCAGCTCGCGGCCCTCGTCGAGCATCGCCGTGAAGCGGTGGAAGCTCTCCTGGAAGCGCTCGGCGAAGACCGGCCCGACCCGGGCGACCTCGACCACCGTCACCCGCGCCACGTCGGCGTCCGCCGCTAGCCAGGTCAGCGCCGCCGCCAGGGCGTTGCGGATCCGCTCCGGCCAGGGGCCCGGCCTCTCGTAGGTCCTCTGCACCACCGAGAACAGGTCGTCGACGAGCATCGCGTGGGCGGCCAGGAAGCAGGCGCGCTTGTCCTCGAAGAGCTCGTAGAAGGTCTCCCGTCCCACCCCGGAGGCCTCGAGGACGTCGGCGACCGCGACCTCGTTGTAGCCCTTGGTGGCACTGACATGCACCATCGCCGCGATCAGACGCTCGCGCTGGTTCTGGGCGATCAGGACGCGGGGCAGCCCATGCGGGCCGCGTGGCAGGCGGGTCGGCTCCGGCGGATTCGGGTTCTCGCCCTCGGTCACCGGGCCGCTCCGTTCATCGCGCCGCCCGCGCCTGTCGCAGCGCCTCCTCCGGGCCGGTGAACGGGGAGAGCGCGATGTAGACGAGATCGGGCAACAGCTCCGGCAGCTCGGTCGCTCGCCCGGAGGTGATCTGATCGGCGATCAGGACCTGGGCACGACCGAAGGCGGCGCGGGTGCCCTGAGGGGGGCGGCCACCAGGCGTCGATTGGCCCGCGAGGGCGCCCGCCAGCACGAGCCGGTAATGCTCGATCAGGTTCGGGTCGACTCCGATCGACTCGACGAAGGCGAGCTTGGCGAAGTCCGGCTTCGCCGCGGATGCCCGCAGGATCGCCGCGATCGCCGCCCGCACTTCGGCCGGCCAGGACTGCTCACCCGTGCGGGCCGCTTCGACGGCGCTCTCCAGCTCCGCGGCGAAGGCGGCCAGCGCCGCGTCGAAGCACTCGCGTTTGCCGGGGAAGAGTTTGTAGAAGGTGCGGCTGGAGATCCCGGCGCGGCGAACGACCTCGGCGATCGAGGTCGCCGCGTAGGTCCGCTCCGCGCAGACCGCCGCCATCGCCCGGATCACCTTCTCTTCCCGAGCCCGCAGTCCGGCGTCCGGTGCCAGGGTCGTCGCCAGGACGTCGCGGTTTGCCAAAAACTCGGTCTCGTTTCCCATTTAGAGCCGATTGTGACACGTCGCCGTGTCGTCGTCACCTTCTGCTCGTCTCGCCATCCGCTCTCTCTCCGCCGGGTCAGGATTCCGCTTGGCACCGGGCTCTCCCGGCGCTCGCCGGGGATGCGCCCGCAAACGGCTTGGCAATGGGCGGCGCGGCGGATCGCCCTCGCTTGACAGTGGTGGGCACATATGTGTACTCTCCCGTCTGGTTTTGGAAAACAGTCTGTTCGTAACTTAAAGCGATCTGTTCGCCTTTTTGCGAATCAGATGCCGCGGACGGGAATCGGATTGAGCCAGGCCGGCGTCCTCACAGCAGATCAGACCAAGCGCCCGCTGCCCCGCGGGCCCCATGCCCTACCGGCCGCCGAGGTGGCGCGCAATCAGCGGGAGCGAATCTTCGCGGCGCTGCTCGAGGTCATCCGAGAGCACGGATACCAGGGCACCTCGGTCGCCCGCGTCGTCGCGATAGCCGGTGTCTCCAGCCGCGACTTCTACAAGCAGTTCTCCGGCAAGCGCGAGTGCCTCGCCCTCCTCCACGAGGCGGCGCAGGAGCGGCTGTTCGCGGTGCTCAGCGCTCCCTGCCGGCCGGGGGTGAAACTCGCCTCGGCGGTCAGGAGCTCACTCGGGGCGGGCCTCGATCTGCTCGCCGCCGAGCCGGCGCTGGCTCACCTGCTCGTGCTCGGGGCGCCCGCCGCCGGCGGTGAGATCGCCGGGCGCCATCACCAGTGGCTGGGGCGCTACGCCGACCTGCTCGATCGGGCCGCCGCCGGCCTCCCTCACGCCCGGCGTCCTTCGCGCGCGACCGAGCTGACGATCGTCGGCGGGCTCGTCTCCCGGGTCGCTCAGCGGGTCCTGGCGGAGCAGGCGGATCGTCTCCCCGAGCTGGCGCCGGAGCTGATCGAGGTCGTCCTCAGCTTCTACGGGGTAAGTCTGGAGAATGGGGGCGGCGGGTGAACGGAGCTACCGGCACCGCCCCCGCCTTCGAGCCCGACCTGCTCGAGGTGCCGACCGCGCCGGCCGCGGCCGACCAGCGCGGCCGCATTCTCGCGGCAACTCTCGCCACCGTCGCGGAGCGCGGCTACGGTGCCACCACCGTGGCCCAGATCGCCACCGAGGCCGGGGTCTCCCGCGCGGTCCTCGGCCGCCACTTCGACGACAAGGAGGCCTGTTACCTCGCCACATACGACGCTCTCGTCGAGTGGGTCGGCGAGGGAGTCCGCGCGGCGCTGTCGCGACGGGGAGGCTGGCCGCAGGCCGTCCGCACCGCGGTCGAGGCGATCCTCGACCCAATCGCTGCCGACCCCCGCCTCGCTCGCTTCTGCGGCATCGAGGCGCAGCGAGCCGGCGCCCCCGCGTTCGAACGCCATCGGGCCGTGGTCGGCGAGCTCGCCCGGTCCCTGCGGGTCGGGCGCGAGCACTGCGCCTGGGGCGATGAGCTCCCCGACCAGCTGGAGGAGACGCTCGTCAGCGGCGCCATCTGGTCGATCGCCCGCGTCGCCAAGTCGGGCGGGGCGGAGTCCCTGCGCGGGCTGGCTCCCGAGCTCACCTACTTCCTGCTGACGCCCTACCTGGACGTCGCCGAGGCGCGGCGCATGGCCGGCCTGGAGCAGGTGCGGAGCCGATGACCAGTTCGGTCCAGAGCCCCCGACGCGCCTTCGAGGGCGGCCCCTTCGCGCCCGACATCGACTACTCGAACGCGCCTGTCCTCGCGCGCCTGCCGCGTGGTCGCCACGGCCTGCCGCAGGAGTTCGTCGACCGCAACCATCGCAACCGTCTGCTCGCGGGCGCGATCGAGGTCGTCGCCAAGCGGGGCTACGTGGACACGACGGTGGCCCACATCACCAGCGCGGCCGGCGTCTCGCGCGGCGCCTTCTATCGTCACTTCCGGGACAAGCGCGACTGCTACCTGGCCGCCTACGACGTGATCGTCGACTGGATCGGGGAGGAGACGAGCCGGGCGCTGGAGGATTGCGCGAGCTGGTCGCAGGGCGTCGGGATCGCGGTCGCGACGATCCTCGAGGCCTTCGCGGCTGACCCGCGGCTGGCCCGGCTCTGCACGGTCGAGATCCTGGTGGCGGGCGGCCCCGCGCTCGACCGCCAGGAAGCGACGATCGAGCGGCTCGCGGTGCCCCTCCGCGCCGGTCGAGCCGAACGACCCCTCGGCAGCAAGCTTCCCCTGCACCTGGAGGGAAGCCTGATCGGGGGAGCGATCTCGCTGGTGCTCCGCTACCTCAACGTCGGCGGTGGCGAACGCCTCGGGGAGCTCACCGCGGAGCTGACCGAGTTCCTGCTCACGCCCTACCTCGGCGTCGCCGCCGCGAGAGCGACGGCCACGGGGGCCGAGACGCTCGTCGCCTAAGAAGCGGAATCGCAGGACTATTGCGGCTTGGTGACGGTGCTGACGTAACAGAACCCCGCCAGGAAGCGCCTGGTCTCGACCGGGCCGTACTGGGCGAGATCGGTCCAGGGATCGGAGTACGCGTCGCCGGGCGCGTACTTGACCAGCAGGCGGGCGATCGGAGCGAGCAGTCGCCAGAGGCCGCCCTGGGTGAGGCCCGCGTCCATGACGACGACGCGTGAGGACGGACGCAGCCGCGCCCAGGCCCGGGCCAACGCGGGCCGCGGTTCTGGCATGGCCGAGTAGCTGAGGCTGAACAGCACCCCGTCCACGTCGCGGTCGACCTCGAGCTGGGTGGCGTCCTGGTGGAGCAGGCGGACGTTCGACCAGCCGCGGCGCTCGACCAGCTTTTGGGCCTCGGCCAGCATCCCCTGGGAGGCATCGACGGCGAGGATGGTTCCGCTCGGGCCGACCGCCTCGACCAGGTAAGGGAGGTTCCGTCCGCTGCCGGCACCGATCTCGAGCACGATGTCCCCGGCCTTCAGCCCCAGTGCGGCCACGGCCCGGCGGCGGGCCGGCGGAAAGATCAGGTACAGCGGCTCGAGCGTGCTGTAGAAGCGGGCGATGCGGTCGTAGCGCCTGGTGTTGGCGCTTTGGGATCGACGGGTCGGGTGGTCTTCGGAGCTTGAGTTCATGGGCGGGAACTTATACTACGTTTCTGTAGTAGTTTGCCGAGGCGATGGATGGCGAAACGCAGGGTCGTGGGGACTTCGGCTCTTTGGAGGGCGAGGTCATGGAGGCGGTGTGGAAGGCCGGCCGGCCGGTGGCCGTCCGCGACGTCGTCGAGCACCTGAACGGCCCTCGCTCGGAGCCGCTCGCCTACACGACCGTGATGACGGTGATGAGTCGCTTGGCCGCCAAGGACGTGCTCAGCCGCCGCAAGGTGGGGCGCGGCTACCTCTATGAGGCCAACGCGCCGGATGCCGCGGGCATCGCGGTCCAGGACGTGCTGCGCGCCCATGGCGACGCGGCGGTGACCCACTTCGTCGACGAGGCCTGCGCCGACCCGGCGCTGCTTCGCCGCCTGCGACGACTGCTGAGGGAGGCCGATGGATAGCCCTACTCGCAGCTTCCTCGTCCTCGTAGGCGTTTCCGCGACTTTGGCCGCTTATGCCGCTTGCGGGTCGATCGCCTACGTGCTGATCCCGCTTCTCGGCCTCAGCCCGGGGGCGCTCGCACGGCTTGGTCTGGCCTGCCTCCTCCCGGCAATCGCCTTCGCGGCCCTGCTCGCGACCTCGGTCGGCCTCGCGGCGAGGACGCTGGGCCGTCAGCTCTCCGCCTCGCGCCGCCTCGCCCATCGGGTTCGAGCTCTCGCCCTTCCCCGACCGCCCGAGTTGCTGGCGGCCGCGAAAGCGAGTGGCCTCGAGGGCCGGGTCACGCTGGTCGATTCCGACGAGCGGGTCTCATTCGCGTATGGCTTCCTTGTGCCTCGCGTCGCTATTGGCAGGGGCTTCCTCGAGAGCCTCACAGCCGAGGAGTTGAGAGCGGCGCTCGAGCACGAGCGCTACCACGTTCGCCATCTGGATCCGCTCCGTGCCCTGCTGGCAAAGACGTTGGCCGAGGCATTCTTCTTCCTGCCCGCGCTCGAGGATCTGCGCCGTGGCTACGTGGCCGGCCGCGAGCTCGAGGCCGACCGTCGCGCCGAACGGGTCTGGGGTCGGCGCGCGCTCTTGGGGGCCCTGTTGAAGGCGCTCGGGGAGCAAAGCCGCGGGTCGCCCGCCGCTGTCTCGCTTGCGGATCCGGAAGTTATGGAGGCGCGCATATCCCGGCTCGAAACGGGGCAGGCGCCGGCGCTCGGCCTCATCGGCGTCCCGAGCATGCTGGTCTCGGCGCTCGGCGTGGGTTCCTGTCTCCTGCTCTTCGTGGCCGCGGTGGCCGGCCTGGGCGGTAGATCCGCCCTGGCCAACCTCGCCATCGCCGAACTCGGCTCCGGCGGGGTGCCGCTCAGCCTCGCTTGCGTCGCGCCCGACGTCGCTGTCTCGACGTCCATCTATCGGCTGCTGTCGCGGCGGGCCCGCCGTCCCCTCTAGATCGGTCAGCAGGCGGTCTTCGCGACCGCGCGCGCATTCCTCAGCTTGCCCCGGAGCTTTGCCTTCGCGGGCCCGTCCTCGGCCTTGCGCAAGCGACCGCCGAGCTGGCGGGTCCTCAGCTTCGCTTTGAGGCAGGCGGCGGAGGGCGGCGCCGGCGGCGCCGGAGCGACGGTCGGCGCCGGCGTGACGATGGGTGCCGGGACTACCCTCGCGGGCGTGCTCGGGGTGGGTAGTGGCGGGGGGGCATCGACACGGAAGACCCAAGACGCGACTTCCTCTTCTCCGACGTACCAGGAGACGAAGTGGTTGCCGGGTTGGTCGGTCGTGATCGAGTTGAGGTAGAGGACCCCGGCTTCGGCAAACTGTTCTTCGGCGCAGAGGAATTCTCCCGAGGGAAATTCGACGCATATTTCGTATTCCGTATCTTCGTCCGCTTCGAAGTAGGCCCCCGGGAAGTCATCGGTGAGGCACACGTGCGATGGGATCGGATCCCCGGCGAGGTCATCGCAGCCGACGAAAGCGCTGTATTCGGCGGCGCTGGCCGCCAGTGGAATCAGCAGGGAGACCGCCCCCGCGAGCACCAGTCCATAAAAGAGCTTCTTCATTCCATCTCCCCGTCGGGTGTGGGTTTGCGCAAGGTTATGCCATTGCTCAACGACCCTCTCTTGGACGAGTAAACATAGATTGGCGCGGTGAGCACGACCGACTTCGCACAGGTGGGAGCCGAACCGGCGGCTGATTTTCGCTTCGCGCACTGGCCGCTGCTGCGCCGCTGCGCGCTCGCCGTCTACTTCGTTTCGCTGATCGCCTGGAGCGCCCATTACGGGGTGCCGGTCCAGCGCGAACTGGTGATCCTCTGGGTCTGCGGCGCCCTCGCCTGCGTCTCGATCGGGCAGCCCCCGCGCCAGATCCTGCAGATCGTCGTCGACTGGCTGCCGATCGTGCTGGTGCTCTGCGCCTACGACTTCACCCGCGGCGCCGCCGACTCGCTGGGGATCGGGGTGCACGTGCACCCGATGATCGACTTCGACCGCTTTCTCTTCTTCGGCGCCACACCGACCGAATGGCTGCAGGCCCGCCTCTATGAGCCCGGGGTCGTCAACTGGTGGGACGTCGCCTTCACCCTCGTCTACACCTCCTACTTCATCGTCCCCTTCGTGCTCGCCGGCGTCCTCTGGGTCCGCGACCGGCTCGCCTTCCTGCGCTTCACCAGGCGCCTCGTCTCGCTGGCGCTGGCCGGCGTCGCCACCTACATCGCCTTCCCGGCGGCACCGCCCTGGATGGCGGCGGAAATGGGACTGCTCGAAGAAGTCCATCGCACCACGTCGGAGGGCTGGGGCGTGCTCGGGGTCGGCACCGCGGGGCTGTTCTCGAAGGGCCAGTCGAGCGCCAACCTGGTCGCCGCCGTGCCCTCGCTGCACTCCGCCTTCACCGCGCTGGTGGCGATGTTCCTCTGGAGCCGGGTGCGGCCGGGGCTGCGGCCGCTGCTGGCGCTCTATCCACTGGCGATGGGGTTCACCCTGGTCGCCACCGGCGAGCACTACTTCCTCGACGTCCTGCTCGGCTGGATCTACGCCGGCGCGGTGATGGCGGCGTGGGCATGGTGGGAACGGCGACGCGACGCAAGCCGCGCCGAGCCAGCCGCCTCGTCTCTCTAGGTGTGCGCCCTCAGGAACGAGGCGGCGGCCGGCCTGAAGCTCCCGCCCGAGCCAGGCACCTTCGTGAACCAGGTCACCTTCACCGAAAAGGGCTGGCGCACGCCTGAGATCTTGAAGGGGTAGGCCTTGTAGGCGGTCGGCTTGAGCTTGGCGCAGGCGTGGCCGCCGCCCAGGGGCGCCGCTCCGTAGACCCGGAAGCAGGCTTTGACGGCGCGCTTGCCGACCTCGCTGCGGAAGACGAAGGTGGCACGGAAGAGCCGCGGCTTGTCGTAGCCACAGCGGTGCGCGGGGGCGGCGTGGAACGGCTCGCCGTCGTCGCAGGACGCGTACGCCTTGTAGTCACCCTGCGACGACGGCGCCGGGGCGGAGGCGGCGCCGACCGGCGCCGGCAGGAGGACCGCCGCGGCGACGACGGCCAAGAGCAAGCTCGAAAGTCTCATGCCCGAGAGCTACCCGCGTGCGGCGGGCTGAACCGCGCCGCTCGCCGCGTCGCCCAGCGGACTGAACGGCGTCCAGGCTTCCGAGCCGAACGGCAGAGCCGCCCTGCGCACCGTGGCGGCGACCTTGGCGAGGGTCTCCGCCGGTTCTTCGAAGATCGCTCGCACCAGAGTCTCGGCGCCGGCTGCCGGCCCCAACGCGAGCCGGGCCGCCGCCTCGAGCAGCTGCTCCTGGCTCAACTCGGGGGCGCGACGGCCCGCGGCCGGGACCGCCGCCAGCGCCGCCGGCTCGCCCCGCGGGCAGAAGCTGCCGAAGCGGGAGACGAAGACGAGCACCTCGTCGACGGCGGTGGCGCCCCCGTCGATCTCGAAGCGAGTGCGGAGCTTGCCGAGGCGATAGGTGATCTCCGACCAGGCGAGCTGGGTGAGCTGGGCCGGCGTCAGCCAGAGGAGCGTGGCGGCGACCGCGGTGCCCGGGCTTGGAAAGGGGGTGGCGGGCATCGAGCCGTACATCGTCGGCTGCGCGGCGACGCCGATGTCGAAGTCGTGCAGGCGCCCGGTCAGGGCCAGGACCGTCCGCTCGGCCGTGGCGGTGAAGTGGGCGAACTTGCGCTCCAGCGTCTCGGGCGCCGCGTTGGAGCCGATCGCCAGGGCCGGCAGGCGCCCGGCCGCCGGTGAGGTGAAGCGGCCGATGGCGCGCTCGCGCTCCGTCCGGCCCATCGCGGCGAGAGTCGCGACGGCGCCGTCGCGCAGCAGGTAGGAGCCGGCCGGTCGCGCCCAGGGATACCCGAGCGCCTGAGCGATCGTCCCGGCGTCGCAGGGACGGGGGCCGAGCTGGGAGGCGACAGCGCCGATGAAGGTCTCGAACTCCTCGTCCCCCATCGCCATTCGCCGCAGCAGCTCGGGCTCGGTTATCGAGGGCCATCGCGACACCTGTCCATCCTAGGCAACGCGAACCCGAATGTGTACGAAAGCAACTGCCTCGCTCTTTGCGGGGTGTGCACACACAAACGGATGACACACCTCATCGCCAGTGAGAGTGTCGGCCACGGCAGAGTGTGCAAACGGGTACTCGAGGAGCTACCCAAACAAGGAGGCGCAGTTGATATTTGGATACAGCGTTGCGGAAGCAAAGAAGGCCGTCGTATCCGCGATCTTCCTCGTCGGTGCCATCGCGGCACTCGTTCTCAGCGACTACGACCCGGGCTTCACCGAAGCCTGCGTCGCTCTCGCCGGATCCGTGTTCGCGGTGGTCGGCGTCTTCCTCTCGAAGAACCACACGGAAGACGATCTCTCCAAGGCCGTCTCGCAGTTACAGGGTGGAGCACTCACCGTCGTCGGCTACTTCGTCACCGTGCAGCCCGGAACCGTGCAGAAAATCACGATCCTGGCCGGCCTCGTGGTCAGCGTCGTCGCGGTGTACTGGTTTCGGAACGACCTGCCTTACGGCGGGGCACCCCCCGGTGCGGCCGCGGCGCCGGCCGCGGATGCCGTCCCGGCCGCCGTCGGGCGCCCCGCGTAGCCAACGGCAGGCGAGCGGGCGACCAGGAGTCCGCTCGCCTCCCTCGGACTTCTCTTGGTGTCGAAACTGAGGTTCGAAATCTCGATCTCCGCCGACGGCTTCGTCGCCGGCCAACCAGAGCGAGGAGCACCCGCTCGGCGAAGGTGGGATGCAGCTGCCGCACCTCGTCTTCAGCGCCCTTGCCTCAGCGATCACGGCGCCGATCAGCGCCCTCGTCGCCGCCGTCCTCTACTTCCGCCTGCGGGCGGTCGAAGGCACTCCGGAGCCGCTCGCGAGTGGCCTGGACGCGCTGGCGCCGCCGACGGTTCCGCCGGCACCGCCCGCCGTTTAGATCCTCAATTCGAGCCCGCCCGATCGTCTGAATGGGGCTGCCGCGCCCGTCGATGGCTGGAGTGGCGTTTGTGACATATCTGTTCAAAAGCCTCTAATTTCTCACCTTGGCGACCTATGCTTCCGCCGCAATGGGAGACGGGGAGACGGCTGGCGTTTTCGGTGTGCGGGGCACCAGGCACCCGCGCCTGGCGGCGTGGGGAAGCCGGGTAGCCACGCCTTTGGCGGAGCGGCTCATCTCGCGCGCGGGCCTGGTGGGCTTCGACAGCGAGCCTGCCCGCCGGCAGCGCGACCGACTCGAGCGGGCGATACGAGAGGGCCGGGAGTCCTACGTGCTCGGGGTGGGGATCGGCTTCCACAACAGCGGCGCGGCGCTCGTGCGGGTCACCGCGGAGGGGACGGTGGAGCTGATCTGCAACGAAGAGGAGGAGCGCTACTCGGCGGTCAAGCACTGCGCCGACTACCCGGAGCACTCCCTCGAGGCGGTCAAGCGGCAGATGACCGGGCTCGGCATCGGGCCGGCGGACTTGGCGGCCTGCGTGAGCAGCTGGGAGTACGCGAAGGCGATCGTCATGTTCCTCATTCGCTTTCCGCTTGAAGAAGCTCCAGGTGGCTTGAGGAGACCGTTTGGGGACGATTCGAGCGAGGCCGTGAGCGACGACATAGGGAGGCTAATGAGGACGGGTGCCAAGCGCCTGTCGCGGCAGCTCGGGCACCAGGGCCGCATGCCGATCGTCGGCATGCGCCATCACGACAACCACGCCTACTTCAGCTACGGCGTCTCACCGTTCGCGAACGACGACGAGCCGACCATGGTGGTCGTGCTGGACGGCTCCGGCGACGACGCCTCGACTTCGCTTTACGAGGCACGCGACGGCCAGGTGACGCTGCTGCAGGCACGGGGCGCGAACGTCCTCGATTCGCTCGGGATGTTGTACGGCATGCTCAGCTCGACCCAGGGCGGTTGGCCGATGCTCAGCTCCGAGGGCCGCTACATGGGGGCCGCCGCCTGGGGCAACGGCAACCGGCTCAGCAATCGTCACTACCGTCGGCTCAGGCAGATCCTCTACTTCGGCTCGGAGGGGGAGGTGCGGGTGAATCGCGCCCTTGCCAACTGGACCTGGGGAGGGTGGTCCAAGCCCTATACGGAGGAGCTGATCGAGATCCTCGGCGAGCCGATCCCGGTCGAGCAGATGTGGGACCCGGACGCGGTCCTCAACGTCGAGGACGTGCGTCACCCGGAGGTCACCCGCGACCGCGTCGACAAGGCCGCCGCCGTGCAGATGGTGTTCGAGGACGCGCTCGCGCACATCGTCGAGCACCTGATCCGGCAGACCGGCAGCAGCCGACTCGTCCTCACCGGCGGCGCGGCTCTCAACTGCGTCGCCAACATGCGCCTGCTGGAGTCCTTCGACGAGCACTGGTACGAGCACCAGCTCGGCCGCGGCGACACCCGCCTGCAGCTGTGGGTGCCGCCGGTGCCCGGCGACGCGGGCACGCCCGCGGGCGCCGCCTACGCCTTCGCGATGCGGGCCGGAGCCCGGCCCGGGTCGGCCTTGAAGCACGCCTTCTACTGTGGCTTTGCGCCCACGACCACCGAGATCCGAGCCGCGGTCGGCGCCGAGCCGACCCTCGGGAGCATGCAGCTGGGGGATTGCTCGGAGCCCGGGCAGATGGCGCGGGTGGCGGACATGCTGGCGCACCTGCTCGCGAACGACCGCATCCTCGGTCTCTACCAGGGGGCCTCCGAGACCGGCCCGCGGGCGCTGGGCCACCGCAGCATCCTCGCCAACCCTTGCAATCCCGACACCCGGCGACTGCTCAACGAACGGGTCAAGCACCGGGAACTGATCAGGCCGCTGGCGCCGATGCTCACGCGCGCCGCCGCCGAGCGCCTTTTCCACTTGCACCCGGGGGCCGCCGCGGACGATTACAACGCCTACAACTACATGGTGCTCACCGCGCTTGCTCGGCCCGAGGCGCACGAGCTGATTCCCAGCGTGATCCACCACGACGGCACGGGGCGCCTGCAGATAGTGCGACCTGACGTGGACCCATTCTGCCACGAGTTCCTGGTCGCGATGGGGCGCCGGGTCGGCGTCGAGGCCTCGGTCAACACCTCCCTGAACGTGGGGGCGCCGATCGCGCACACACCGGAGCAGGCGGTCGACACGCTCAAGCGCGCGCGGGGAATGGACGGGCTGTTGATGATCGGCGAGGAGGGCCTGGCGACGCTGGTTTGGCTGCAGGACCGGGCCGAGGCACGCGAGCGGCTGATCGAGTCGGTTTCCGGCTGGACCGCCGAGACCGGCTTCGAAGTCCCCGAGGCGGAGCTGATGGGCGGGGGGTCCGCGTAGGCGCACTTTGGCGTCGGCCGCCTTGTAAGGATCTCTCAGGTGCGGTGCTCGAGCAGGCCGGCCACCGCCACCGCCAGCCGCTGACCGCGCGGGGTCAGCGCGTACTCGGTGTGGGGAGGACGGCCGGAGACCAGGGTGCGCTCGACGACCCCGGCCGCCTCGAGTTGCTCCAGCCGCTCCGAGAGGGTCGTCGGCGAGACCCCCGGCAGCGACTGGCGGAACTCGTTGAAGCGGGCGGCGCCGCTGGAGCAGGCGTAGATCGTCGCCATCGTCCAGCGGCGCTCGAGCAGGCCGGCGGCCGCCCGCAGCTCGGTCGGGACCGGGCTGCAGCTACGACATCGCGGCGACATCGGCCCCCTTCTCGGCCGGCTCGAGGGCGACGGCGATGACCTCGCCGACGCTCATCACCGGGTGGAACGCCATCTGCTCGCGCACCTCCTCGGGGACCTCGTCGAGGTCGCCGCGGTTGCGCTCGGGCAGGATCACCTCGGTCAGCCCGGCCGCGTGGGCGGCCAGCACCTTCTGCTTCAGCCCGCCGATCGGCAGCACCCGGCCCTGCAGGGTGACCTCGCCGGTCATCCCGACCGTGTGCTTCACCGGCCGCCCGGTCAGCAGCGAGACCAACGCGGTCGTCATCGCCGTGCCGGCGCTGGGCCCGTCCTTGGGAATCGCCCCCGCCGGGACATGGAGGTGGAACTCGCGGTCGAATCGCGCCGGGTCGATCTCCAGCTCCTGGCTGTGGGAGCGCACGTAGGAGAGGGCGATCCGCGCCGACTCCTTCATCACGTCGCCGAGCTGGCCGGTCAGGACCAGGCCCTTGTCGCCCTCCATCGCCGTCGCCTCGATGAAGAGGACGTCGCCGCCGGCGCCGGTCACGGCCAGCCCGGTGGAGACGCCGGGGATCGCCGTGCGTTCCACCGACTCCTGGAAGAAGCGCTGGCGCCCGAGGGCGTCGTGCAGCGCGTCGGCGTCGACGACGACCTTCTCCGCCTCGCCGGAGGCGATCCGCGTCGCCGCCCCGCGCAGCAGCTTGCCGAGCTCGCGCTCGAGCTGGCGCACGCCGGCCTCGCGGGTGTACTCGGTGACGACGCTGCCGAGGATCTCCTCGCTCACCTCCACCTCGTCCGGCTCGAGGCCGTTGCGCTCGAGCTGGCGCGGCAGCAGGTAGCCGCGGGCGATCGCCAGCTTCTCCGTGGTCGTGTAGCCGTCGAAGGCGATCAGCTCCATCCGGTCCAGCAATGGCGCCGGGATCGTGTCGGTCATGTTGGCGGTGGCGAGGAAGACGACCTCGGAGAGGTCGACCTCGACGTCGAGGTAGTGGTCGCGGAACGAGTGGTTCTGCGCCGGGTCCAGCACCTCGAGCAGGGCGGCCGAGGGGTCGCCGCGCCAGTCGGCGCCGACCTTGTCGACCTCGTCGAGCAGGATCACCGGGTTCATCGTCTCCGCGTCGCGCAGCGCGCGGACGATCCGCCCCGGCAGGGCGCCGATGTAGGTGCGCCGGTGGCCGCGGATCTCGGCCTCGTCGTGGAGGCCGCCGAGGCTGATGCGGACGAACTCGCGCCCGAGGGCGCGGGCGATCGACTCGCCGATCGAGGTCTTGCCGGTGCCCGGGGGCCCGACCAGGGTCAGGATCGCCCCGTTGGCGCGGCTGCCCTCCTCGCCCTTGCCTCGCTCCTCGCGCAGCTTGCGGACGGCGATGAACTCGGTGATCCGCCGCTTCACCTCGTCGAGCCCGGCGTGGTCGGCGTCGAGCACCTCGCGGGTGTGGACCGGGTCGAGCTTCTCCTCGGAGCGCTTGGACCACGGCACCGCGATCAGCCAGTCGAGGTAGCTGCGGATCATCGAGGACTCGGGCGACTGCTCGCCCTGGCGCTCGAGCCGGCGCAGCTCCTTCTCGGCCTGCTCGGCGACCGCCTCCGGCATCCCGGCCTCGGCGATCTTGCGCTCGTACTCCTCGATCAGGTTGCCCTCGTCCTCGCCCAGCTCCTTGCGGATCGACTCCATCTGCTTGCGCAGGAAGTAGTCGCGCTGCTGCTTCTGGGCGCCGGACTCGACGTCGTCGCGGATGCGGCTGCGCACCTGCAGCTCGGCCAGCCGCTCGCGCTGCAGCTCGACCGCGACCTGGAGGCGCTCGCTGACGTCGAGGGTGTCGAGCAGGCGCAGCTTCTGCTCGCTGGAGAATTCGGGGCTGAGCCCGGCCGTGTCGGCCAGCGCCCCCGGCTCCTGCACCGAGCGCAGAAAGGCGGAGATGCGGCCGTCGTCGCCGCGCAGCTCGAGGATCTCCTCGACCACGGCGCGGTACTCGCGGGAGAGCTCACGGGTGCGCTCGTCTTCTGGATGACCGTCGTGGAACTCCTGCACCTCTATATGGAGCGTCTCCGGGTCGTCCTCGCCGGCGACGGCGGCGCCGGCGAGGCCGCGGTGGAGGCCGAGCACGGTCGCGGCCGGCTCGCCGCGGCGCGACTCGCCGCTCTCGAGCACCTCGGCGACGACGCCGACGCGGGCGAACTCGCCGTCGCTGCGGGGGAGGAGGAAGACGCGGTCCTCGCCGCCGACGTCGATCGGCAGCGTGGCGGTGACGGTAGGAAAGACGATTGCCTCGTCGAGCGGGATCAAGAGATAGGCCATGACCAGGTCCACTTTCTGTAGTTAGTCTGAGAACAGGATAGCGCGCCGGGTTTGCCGGCTGCACCGCTGGTCAGATCGCCTCTCAGCAAGTAACTTCAGCCGAACCATTAACGATGAAAGGAAAAAGATGAAGAGGCTCGTTGGTCTGGCAGCGACGCTTGGAGTGATGCTTGGTCTGTTCGGAGGAGGGACCGCAGCGATGGCGGCGCGGACTCTTAATCCCCCCACCGCCGATTACGGCAACCAGCAGGTGGGGACGACCAGCGTCGTAAAAGGATTTGTGTTCACGGTCACCTGCGTCCCAGGCGGAATTGGCGGCCTGTGCGCGGCACCTGAAGTCGTGCCGACCGAAGTGGCCACCACCGGCAACTTCACGGTCGTGGAAAACGGCTGCCCACCGGTGATCGTCACCCCGAACGTCGCCCCGGTCGTGTGCGCGGTCACGGTCGCCTTCAAACCGACCGCGATCGGACCGTTCGTCGGCAGCCTCAAAATCGGTGGCCTGACCAGCGCCCTGACCGGCACCGGAACCCCGGCGCCGGTGGTGACGCCGCCCGCGACGACGACGCCGACGACGACGCCCCCGGCCACCACCACTCCCGCACCGAAAAAAAAGAAGAAGTGCGGCAAAAGGAAAGGCCACGGAGCCAAGCGCTCCGCGGCGGCAAGCGGCAGAGGCAAACGCTGCGGCAAAAAGAAGTAGGTCGTTCACGAGGCTGGATCACCCGGGCCGCGCGAGGGCGCGGCCCGGGGTCCGCAACCGGCTCGAGTACGGTGTCCCCATGGATTCCGAGCGCGCACGTCAACTTCTCGCCGCCGAGCGGACCAAACTCGAGCAGGAGATCGCCGCGGTCGAGCGCGATACCCCGGAGGAGGGCGACGAGCGCCGGGAGCCCGGCGACTTCAACTCCGAGGGGCTTTACCAGGACGAGTTCGACGCCGGCCGCGCCCAGGACCTGAAGGACCGCATGGCCGCGCTGGAGCGGGCCGAGGCGCGCCTGGCCGACGGCACCTACGGCGTCTCGATTCGCAGCGGCGAGCCGATCCCCGACGGCCGCCTCGAGGTCAACCCGACCGCCGAGCTGACCGTCGCCGAGCAGGACCCCGGCACGCGCTAGGAATCGTCGATCGGAAGCTGTTGGGCGGCTCCGCGCAGTAGGTAGCGCTTCGGTCTCGGCCTGGTTTCCGCGTGCCCTTCGGCGACCGCGCGTTTCAGCCACGCCCTGGCTTGGGTCAGCTCCAGGTGAAGGCTCTCGGCGACTTCCCGCTCGCCGACAGGTCGCTGAAGGAGTTGAGCCAGGAGTGGCCAGATCGGGACGAAGGCGTCTTCGATCGGCTGGGGAGCGGGCTCAGTGGGAGATGGAGGTGCCGGGTTGTCGGTTTCGAGCAACGAGTGCTGCCGATCCACGGTGAGGCTCTCCAGGTCGATCTCGCTGGGAAGCTCGTCGCCCGGGATCGCTACGCCGCCGTCGGCGATTAGCCTCTGGTTGCCGGCACTGCTGTCGTCTCGCACGTGCAGGGGGACCCAGCGCGCCTTGAGGTTCTCGAGGGCTCCGGCGCGCGTCCCGCCTTTCTCGGCCGAGCTGGCCACGACCACCGCGGCTTGAGCGAGGGTGTAAATCAGGCGATTGCGGCGCATCGCATTTCCGGCGTGCCAGCGGGCCGCGGGATGGAACGGCGTCGCCAGGGTGAGCAGCTCGTCGGCGATCGCGGTGCGCAGCTCACCGCGGCCGACGAGCTTTTCCAGCGGATCGACGGTTATCCCGACGGCGTGGCCACCTGAGACGACCGCGGCGCCCATTGCGGTGAGGTCGACGCCTCGAGCAGCCCCCGAGATCACGGCGAAACTCTGCTCGGCACAACGCCGAGCGAGTGCAGTGGCAAACGACAGGCCATCGTCATCGACGTCGCGGGAGCCGACGATCGCGATGCCCGGCAATTGGAGGCCGCCGCGGGGCCCGGCGCCGAACAGCAATGGGGGCGCGGTGCGGTGCAGACGGCGCTTCAACAAGGGCGGATAGGCCTCGTCGGCGCGAGTGACGATCCAGATGCCCCGGTTGGACAGCCGCTCGACCTCGAGGGCGAGTTGGCCTCCGCGGGAGAGCAGGTCGGAAAGACGCTTGGCGGCCTGATCAGAGATCTCCAGGGCCTCACGCGCTTCTCCGGCGCCGAGGCCGAGCAGATCTCGGGGACGGAGCTTGCGCTCCTGCATCGAGAGAGACAGGCCATGCCACTCGGTCGGGGTCAGCGGCTTGATCGACCGGTCGCCCATCAGGGCCAGCGAGGAACAGGCAAGCGCTATCGCCTGTCCGTCGGCTGAGATCGGAAGCGTCGTCAAGCGCCGGCGCCTGAGGTCGTCTGGCCGAGGACGACGGGGAACACGGGACCCGCGCCGCCGCCTGCAAGTGCGATGCCGCAGACCGTAAGCGACCAGCGCGAGTCGACCATGTCATCAATCAAGAAGACTGGCCCGGCGCACATCTCCCCGGGGTCCACCTCGAAGGCCTCGATTGCGTTCCCGGCCTGCTGGACGCCGTTCTCCATCGTCTTCTGCTGTGGCGTATCGCGCACCTTCACCAGAGCCGAACGGTACGGCAGGCCGAGGCGCTCGGCCAGTCTGCGCGCGAAGCCGGGAACGAGGTCCGGGTTGCGGCGGGATGGGACGGCGGTCACCCAGGTGGGGGAGGGGTTGGGTTGCAGGTCAGTTTCGATCATCTCGGCGACGGCTTCAACGAGCTGGTCGTCGAAGCCGTCGTCACGGTACTTGCCTTCTTTGACGAGGCTGCCCCAGCCGGAGTCGCCGTAGATCGCAAGCGCACGCCCCTCTCGCAGCCGGCGCTCGACGGGGATTTTCCCTGAGCGTCCAGAGAGGCCGCGAGGCCACTGCTTCCTCGGCTCGATTGGGCGGTAGGCACGCTTGAGAAACTGCATCGCTTCTTGGACCAGGCTTGGATCCACCGCTGGGGACACAAACTGTCCCGCGCAGTTCGCGCACCGTCCGCAGCGCTCCTGCGCCGGGTCATCCAGCTCGCGGGTGAGGAACTGCATCAGGCACTCGTTCGTCCCCACGTACTCGCGCATTCGCTCCAGCTCGGCTCGGCGCGCTTCGGTGACGGCTTCGACCCTGTCGCTGTCCGGGTCCCATGGATTGGGAGTTCGGATCCACGTCGTCTCCTCCTTGACCACCGCGCCGTCGACCTCGAGGATCTTCAGGGCACGTTCGATCACCCCGCCCTTTGCGTTTACCTGGGCTTCGATGTCCGTCGATTTGGCACCGTCGAGCTCTTCGATCGCGGAGAGGGTGTCCTCGAGAACGTCCTCCGGAGGAAACGCCTCGCTGATGAAGTACTCGGCGATCGCGTCGTCCTCCAATCCCGACAGAAGAATGACCTCGGCTCGCTCGACGCCCCGCCCGGCGCGGCCGATCTGCTGGTAGTAGGCGATCGCCGAGCTCGGTCGCTGAAAGTGCGTCACGAACGCCAGGTCGGGCTTGTCGAAGCCCATTCCAAGGGCGACCGTCGCGACCAGCGCCTTGACCTCGTTGTTCCTCAGAGCCACCTCCAGCCGCTGTCGCTCGTCGCTGTCGAGACCGCCGTAGTAGGCCGGCGCGGCGATGCCGCGTGCCGAGAGCCACTCACTGACACGCCGTGCGTCGGCGACGGTCAGGACGTAAATGATTCCGGAGCCTTCCACCTGTTCCAGGTACGCGGTCAGCCAGGCCAGTCGCTCTGCCTGATCCCGAAGTGGAACCACCTGCAGGTGGAGGCTGTCTCGCGCCAGCGGGCCGCGGATGACGACGAGGTTGGGGCCCAGCTGCTCCTCGATGTCGGCAACCACCCTGTTGTTGGCCGTCGCGGTGGTCGCCAACAGCGGGACGCCGGCGGGGAGGCCTTGAGTGATCGCGCGAATCCGCCGGTAGTCGGGCCGGAAATCGTGACCCCAATCGGAGATGCAATGGGCCTCGTCGACGACGAACAAGCCGATCCCCTCGCGGATAGAGCCCAGGGTCCTCCGCCGAAAGCGCTCGCTTGCCAAACGCTCAGGGGAGATCAGAAGGAGGTCGATCTCATTTGCGGCCAGCCTCTCTTCGATTGAGCTCCAGCGCTCTGGATTGGTGCTGTCCATCGTGGTCGCGTTGACGCCAAGCGCTGTGGCCATTCGCACCTGGTCCCGCATCAGCGAGAGCAGCGGGCTGATCAGAATCGTCGGGCCACCCCCCTCGTCACGAAGAAGTCGGGTGGCGATGAAGTAGACGACGCTCTTGCCCCATCCCGTGCGCTGAACGACAAGCACGCGGGCGCGCCGCTCCACGAGCGCGACGATCGCCTCGAGCTGTCCCTCGTGGAATTCTGCGGCCCCGCCGAGCGCTTGCTCAAGGAGCCGTTCAGCGGATTCCGCGACGGTCACTCAGCGAGCGTAGCGCGCACCCACGTCTGCTGACTTAAGTGCCAAATCTGGAGCGCTTTGCACTCAGGCGAGCAGCTTGGCCTTCTGCGCGGCGAACTCCTCCTCGGTGAGGATGCCCTGGCTTTTCAGCTCGCCCAGCTGCTTGAGCTGATCGATCACCGACTCGCCGGCGGGCGCCGCCGCGGAGGCGGGAGCGGCGACGGGCGCCTGCTGCGGCGGGGCTTCCTGGGCTTCCTGCTGGGCCCAACGCTGGCCCTGGCGGCGGGAGACCCGGTTGCTGACGGTGGTGGCGGTGCCGGCGATGACGGCGGTGCGGGCAACTCCTCGAAGTAGTCCTGGCATGGTCGGTCTCCTTTTCTAGGACGCCTCGGCCGCGTCGAGCGCGGCGAGGACTGCTTGGACGGGGATGCGGCCGCTGGCGACCAGCTGGCCGCCGGAGCGGCGGACGGCGGACGCGAACGGCGCCGCCCAGGTGTTCTCGAAGACGAGCAGGGCGGCGGAGGTGCCGGGCTCGAGGGCGCTGCCGGCCTCGCTGACGTCCTCGTCGGAGAGCAGCCCGGAGGAGGCGCCCTCGAAGATCGCCAGCTCGGCCGCCTCGCCGCCGAGCTCGGCGAGCTCGATGCCGGCCACCGAGCCGTCCTCGCCCTTGGCGATGAAGGCGAGGTCGAGGATCCGGATCAGGCCGCGCTCGACCAGGTCGACCAGGTGGGGCGCCACCTCGCCGTTGGGCTGGCGGCCGGGCCACTCGACCAGGAGGTAGTCGATCGGGCCCATCTCACTGAGGTCGTCGCCGTTCAAAGCCGGTCCTTTCGTCGTCGCGAAAACTTTCCGATGCGGTGCGTCGCAGAGTATCCGGCACTTCCGCGCCGCCAGCATCATCTGAAACGGGTGATGTGGGTGACGAAACCGTCGGGTACGCTCGCCTGCAGCCGACCAAGAGACGACTGGAGCCCGATGACCGAGCCGCTCAGCACCGACGACGCCGTGAAGCTCTACGGCAACCGCTTCCTCACCGAAGACGCTCCCGACGGCCCCTTTCCGGCAAGCGGCATGTCGTCCCTGGACGCGATGCGCCTGGTCGACGAGGAACTGGCCCTTGAGGGCGACCCGAACCGCAACCTGGCCACCTTCGTCACCACCTGGATGGAGCCTGAGGCGCAGCGGCTGATCGCCGAGAACCTCTACCGCAACTTCATCGACCACGCCGAGTACCCGATCTCGGCCGAGGTCGAGCAGCGCTGCATCCGCATGCTGGCCGACCTCTACCACGCCCCCGGCGAGACCACCGGCGCCCGCACCCAGGGCTCCTCGGAGGCGATCATGCTCGGCGCCCTCTCGCTGAAGTGGAAGTGGAAGGAGCGGCGCGAAGCGGCCGGCAAGCCCGTCGACAAGCCGAACCTGATCTTCGGCGGCGACGTCCACGTGGTCTGGGACAAGTTCTGTCGCTACTTCGACGTCGAGCCGAAGATCGTGCCGCTGCAGGAAGGCAAGTACACGATCGGCCCCGAGGACGTGGAGCCGCTGATCGACGAGAACACGATCGGCGTCGCCGCCGTGCTCGGCACCACCTTCACCGGCCACGCCGACGACATCGTCGGCATCAACAAGCTCCTGGTCGAGCTCAAGAACGACAAGGGGATTGACGTGCCCCTGCACATCGACGGCGCCTCCGGCGGCTTCGTCTGGCCATTCCTCTACCCGGACTCCGAGTGGGACTTCCGGCTCGAGCAGGTGCGCTCGATCAACGTCTCCGGCCACAAGTTCGGGCTCGTCTACCCCGGCGTCGGCTGGCTCGTCTTCCGCGAGAAGAGCGACCTCGCGGAGGACCTCGTCTTCTACGAGAACTACCTCGGCAAAACCGACGCGACCTTCACCCTCAACTTCTCCACCGGCGCCTCGATGGTGCTGGCCCAGTACTACAACTTCGTCCGCTACGGGCGCGAGGGCTATGCCTACGTGATGAAGGCGATGCAGCAGAACGCCAACGCCCTGGCCGAGAAGCTGGAGGCCACCGGCAACTTCGAGCTGATCGGCGCCGATGCCGAGCAGCTGCCGTTGGTCGCCTTCAAGCTCGCCGGCGAAAAGAACTACGACGAGTTCGACCTTTCCTGGCAGCTCTCGGCCGAGCGCGGCTGGATGCTCCCCGCCTACACGATGCCCCCCAACGCCGAAAACGTGAAGGTGCTGCGGGCGCTGGTCAAGCAGACGCTCAGCCGCGAGCAGGTCGACCGCCTCGCCGACGACATCGTCGAGGCCTGCGCGACGTTGGAGAAGAAGGGCGGCGCCCACGCCTCCGAGCGCAAGAAGATGAAGGTCAGCCCGGGTTACTGAGTCCGGTTCGCCCGGGAGGGCCACCAGGTGCGCTCGCCGAGCCGGTAGGCGATCGCGGGGATTAGCAGGGCGCGGACGACGAAGGTGTCGAGGAGGACGCCGATCGCGACCGTGGCGCCGATCTGGACCAGCTCCTCCAGCGGCAGCAGGGTCAGGGTGGCGAAGGTGCCGGCGAGGATCAGCCCGGCCCCGGTGACAACGCCTCCGGTGTTGACGAGCGCGACCAGCGTCCCCCCGCGGGTGCCCCGGCCCGCCGACTCCTCGCGCGCCCGCGCCATCAGGAAGATGTTGTAGTCGACCCCCAGGGCGACCAGGAAGAGGAAGGAGAGCAGGACTAGGTTGAAGGCGATCCCTTCGGTCCCGAGCTCGGAGAAGAGGAAGGTGCAGAGGCCGAGCGTCGCCGCGAATGAGGCGACGACGGTGACGATCAGGAAGGCGGGCGCGACCAGGGCGCGCAGGACGGCGGCCAGGATCAGGCCGACGACTAGCAGGACCAGGGGCACGATCAGCCTGGTGTCGGCGGCGTTGGTCTGCTCGATGTCGTAGTTCTCCGCCGGGATGCCCCCGAGCAGGCCGCTGGGGGCGATCGCGTGCAGGCGCTCGCGGATGCCCTCGACCGCGTTCGCGGCGGCGCCCGAGTAGGGGTTGCCGCGGAGGATCACGACGACCACCGTCTCGTCGGTGTCCTGGGTCGGGGGGACCGGCAACGCCAGCTTCACGGTGTCGAGCTTCTTCATCCCTTCCACCACCGGCCCGACGTCCCGGTCCTTGACGACGGCGGTCAGCGGCGAGCCGATCCCCGGCGGGAAGTGTTCGTTCAGGACCGCGGTGCCTCGGCTGGAGTCGGTCGGCCGGGTCTCGCCCTGGCCGAAGCCGATCGTGCCGTGGTGGGTGAGGTTGCCGAGGGCGAGCACGGTCAGCCCGGCGAAGACGGCAGGGATGATCGAGCGCGAGCGCCGTCGCACCAGCGCCGCGACCCCCGTCCAGCGGCTCTCTCCCGCTCGCTTGGCGGAGCCGGCCGCCGGCCAGAAGGCGCGCGCCCCGAGCAGCGAGAGCAGCGCCGGCAGCAGCGTGAAGGCGGCGGCGAGCATCACCGCGATCCCGATCGCCAGGATCGGGCCGAGCCAGTGGGTCGACTGCAGGTCGGCGACCAGCAGCACCAGCATCGCCGCGATCACGGTGCCGCCGGAGGCGGCGATCGCCGGGATGCTCTCGGCGAGCGCGGTGGGCAGGGCCTCGCCAGGCGGTCTGCCGCTCCGCAGCTCCTCGCGGTAGCGGTGGACCAGCAGCAGCGAGTAGTCGGTGCCGGCGCCGAAGACCAGCACCAGCAGCAGGAAGGTGCCCTCGGTGTTGACCGTGATCGCGCCGGCGTCGATCAGCAGGTAGGCGATGCCAATCGCGACCATGTAGGCGGCCCCGACCGCGATCAGGGGCAGGATTGCCAGCGGCGGCGCCCGGTAGACGACCAGCAGCAGGACCAGGACCAGGCTGAGGGTCGCGATCAGCAGCGTCTTGCCGGCTTCGTCGGCGACCTGCTCGAGGTCGGCGGCGATCCCGCCCGGCCCGGTCACGTAGGCGTCGACCCCGGCGACGCGGTGTTCGTCGAGGTAGCGGCGGATCGTCTGCACGCCTTCGACGATCGCCCCGCGTTCGGCGGCGTTGAGCGCCAGCACCACCAGCGCCGCTTCGCCGTCGCGTGAGAGCGGGCCGACGCCCTTGGCGACCTTCGCCACTGCGCCCAGTGGCGCTTTCGCGTCGGCTGAGAAGGGGTCGACGATCGGCGTCGCGCCGACGATCTTCAGTTCGCTCAGGCCCGCGCCGATGCGGCCGATCGCGTTGAGGTCGGCATCGGTGAGGCCGCCGTCTCGCTCGAAGACGAGCACCACGGGGACCTCTTCGCCGCTCTTCTGGCTGTGCTCGAGGGCGTCGAGGGCGCGGGTCGATTCGGCGTTCTTGGGCAGGAAGCTGCTCTGGCCGGCGGCGGTGACGTCGTTGATGTGGGAGCGGGCGACGAAGCCGGCGACCGCGATCACGATCCAGATCGCGATCGTGACCAGGCGCCCGCGCGGCCCGGTGACCGCGTCGGCGATGTGCCGGGTCACGACTGGCGGCGTCGGGGTGCGGGCACGGCCGCAAGCCTAGCCGCGATGATTCCCCCGTGGCCGCCATGGGTAGCGTCATCGGATGAGACTCAAAGCCCTACTCGCGCCCGCCCTGATCGTGACCGCCCTGGCCCTCGCTGCCTGCGGTAGTGACAGCGGTGGCGAGACGGCGAGCGACTCCGAAGCCACCGGCGGCGCCCCGACGACGGCAGCGAGCGGCAACGGCTCGGCCCCGAGCGGTGAGGCGGAACGCTCGGCCAAGGTCGAGATCGTCGAATACGCCTACGAGCCCGACCCGGTCACGGTGCAGGTGGGCGGCAAGGTCATCTGGCTCAACCAGGACACCGCTCCGCACACCGCGACCGCCGACGACGGCAGCTTCGACACCGGCACGCTGGAGCGCGGCAAGCTCAAGTCCGAGACCTTCAAGCAGGCCGGGACCTTCGCCTACTTCTGCGAAGTCCACCCTTACATGCACGGCACCGTCGAAGTGGTGGAAAAGGACTAGCCGGAGGTCGCGGGCGGGCCGCCCGGCGCCAAATCCCTAGGATCCGGCTGGTGGAGCCGGTGACCGTGTCGACGATCGTCTCGAACCCCCGTCAGGAGGTCTTCGAGTTCCTCGATCTGCTCGCGAACCACGAGGGGTTCATGGACCACCTCTTCACCCACTGGAGCTACTCCGGTCCCGCCCGCGGAGTCGGGGCCAAGGCGCGCGCCAGGGTCAACGCGCCCGGCTCGCGCGAAATGGCCGAGTTCGAGGTGGTCGAGGCGGAGGCACCGGCTCTGCTGGTCGAGCGTGCGGTGAGCGCCCACGGCAAGCGCGAGACCCGCGGCACCTACCGCCTCGAGGAGGATCCCGGGGCCGGCACGAAGATCTCCTTCGAACTGGCCTGGGAGACGGTGCCACGCTCCGAACGGCTGTTCCCGCCGCTGGCCCGCCGGTTCATCCGCCGGGCCAACGGCAAAGCGATGCGGCGATTGGCCAAGCAGCTCGAACGGGGCTGAGCGCCGCTCAGTCCGCCGCCGGCGCGCAGCCGATGCCGCCGACCAGGAAGCCGGAGCCGAGGTGGGCGCCGAGGACGGCGCCGACCTGGGTGCAGAAGATCGGCTCGCTGCCGAAGATCTCTTCGCCGGCGGCGACCAGGGTCGCGGCATCCTCGGGCAGCTGCGCGTGCTGGACGATCCAGCCGCTGGCGCCGCGCCCATGCAGCTCGCGCAGGTAGGAGACCATCCGCTCCATCGCCCGCCTCTTGGTGCGGACTTTGCCGACCGGGGCGATCTCGCTGCCGAAGGTGAGGATCGGTTTGATCTTCAGGGCCGAGCCGACCAGGGCCTGGGCGGCGCCGATGCGCCCGCCCTTGCGCAGGTACTCGAGGGTGTCGAGGCAGAACCACATCGCCAGCCCTTCGCGGGTGCGCGCGACCGCGTCGGCCACCTCTCGCTGCGGCCGGCCGGCGGCGGCGGCTTCCGCGGCCGTGAGGACCAGGCAGCCCAGCGGTCCGGCGCCGGTCTTGCCGTCGACCACCTCGACCTGGCCCCGCAGGCCTTTGTCGGCGATCACCCGCGCCGCCTCCAGCGCGCTCTCGTAGGTCCCGGAGAGGCCGCTGGCGATGTGGATCGAGACGATGTCGCGGCCGGCTTCGGCCAGCGGCTCGTAGACGGCGAGGAAATCCCCGACCGAGGGCTGCGAGGTCGAGGGCAGGTCGTCGGACTCGCGCAGGCGGGCATAGAACTCGTCGAGGTCGTACTCGTGCTCGGGCCGATGGTCGCCCGCCCAGCCGACGTAGAGGCTGACCTCCTCGATTCCCCAGCGCGCGATCAGCTCGGGCGGCAGCGAGGTGGTGCTGTCGGTGACGACGGCGACCCCGTTGCGATTGCCGTTTCCGGCGGCGTCTGGGGAGGTGCTCATCGACAAGAGACTCTATGTTGAGCGCATGAACGACGACTGGCGGTTGCAGATAGATGCCGAGGATGAGGGCAGCGGCGCCTCGCTGACCGAGCGCCTGGACGCCGCCGAGCTGGAGCACGAGCTCAGCGCGGCTTTCCAGGACCGGCTGATCGTCTCCCGCGACGGGCCTCGGGTCTTCGTCTACGCGGGAACGCGCGAGCAGGCCGAGCAGGCCCGCGACCTGATCGCGAAGCTGGCCGGGGAGCACGACTGGAAGCTCGATCCGACGCTGACCCATTGGCACCCGGAGGCGGAGGAGTGGGAGGGCCCCGATCTGCCGCTGCCGGAAAGCGACGCGGCCAAGGTCGCCGAGCACGCCGAGCTGATCGCCGCCGAGCGCGCGCAGATGGCGCAGACCGGCGAGCCCGAGTTCGAGGTCCGGGTCGACCTGCCGTCGCATCGCGACGCCACCCACTTCGCCGAGCTGCTGCGGGCCGACGGCCTGCCGGCGGTGCGCCGCTGGAAGTACCTGGTCGTCGGCGCCGCCGACGAGGATGCCGCGCGGGCGCTGGCGCGCCGCCTCGAAGGCGAGGCTCCGGCCGGCAGCAAGGTCACCGTCGAGGGCAGCGGCCAGGTCGCCTACGCCGAGCGCCCGGCCAACCCCTTCGCGGTGTTCGGCGGCCTCGGCGGGTAGATGCTCGGCACGGGCGAGGGGCGGGAGGACCTGGCCGAGCTGCTCGCCCGGCGGGCGCTGACCGAGGACGCCGCCCGCGCCGACGCCGTCGAGCGCCGCCACGCCGGTGGTGCCCGCACGGCGCGGGAGAACCTCGCCGACCTGGTCGACCCGGGCAGCTTCGTCGAGTACGGCCGCTTCGCGATCGCCGCCCAGCGCGGCCGCCGGGAGGTCGCGGAGCTGATCGAGCGCACCCCCGCCGACGGGCTGATCGGCGGCACCGCCCGCGTCAACGGCGAGCTCTTCGGCGAGCGCGCCGCCCGCGCGGTCCTCTCCTACGACTACACGGTCATGGCCGGCACCCAGGGCGCGCTCGGGCACCGCAAGAAGGACCGTCTCTTCGAGTTGATCGAACGGATGCGGCTGCCGACCGTCTTCTACGCCGAGGGCGGCGGCGGCCGGCCGGGCGACACCGACTACCCGGTCGTCTCGGCCCTCGACACCCGCGCCTTCGCGCTCTGGGCCAAGCTCTCCGGGGTGGTCCCGCGGATCGCCGTCGTCGCCGGCCGCTGCTTCGCCGGCAACGCCGTGATCGCCGGCTGCTCGGACCTGATCGTGGCGACCGAGAACTCCTCGCTGGGGATGGGCGGGCCGGCGATGATCGAGGGCGGCGGTCTCGGCAAGGTCGATCCCGACGAGGTCGGCCCGATCGCGATGCAGGCCGGCAACGGCGTCGTCGACGTGGTCGCCGCCGACGAGGCCGAGGCGACGGCGGTGACCAAGCGCCTGCTCGCTTACTTCCAGGGCGCGACGCCGCCGGGCACCGCGCCCGACCAGGCCCGGCTGCGGGAGGCGATCCCGGCGCGCGCCCGGCGCGCCTACGCCGTCGCGCCGGTGATCGAGACGCTCGCCGACGAGGGCTCCGTCACCTTCCTGCGTGAGCGCTTTGCGCCGGAGCTGGTGACGGCGCTGGCCCGGATCGAGGGGCGCCCGCTGGGCTTCGTCGCCAACGACTCGCGCCACGTGGCGGGCGCGATCACCAGCGACGCCTCCGACAAGGCGGCTCGCTTCCTCCAGCTCTGCGACAACTTCGGGCTGCCGGTCGTCTCCCTCGTCGACACGCCCGGGTTCATGGTCGGGCCGGACGCCGAGGCGACCGGGCTGGTCCGCCATGCCTCCCGGCTGCTGGTCGCCGGCGCGGCGCTGCGGGTGCCGCTGATCGCGGTGATCCTGCGGCGCGGCTACGGGCTCGGCGCCCAGGCGATGGTCGGCGGCAGTCTGCACGAGCCGTTGCTGACGGTCGCCTGGCCGAGCGCCCATCTCGGGCCGATGGGGCTGGAGGGGGCGGTGCGCCTGGCCCTGCGCAAGGAGCTGGGGGCGATCGCCGACGAGTCCGAGCGCGAGCAGCGGGTCCGCGACCTCACCGCGGCCGCCGAAGAGAACGCCAAGGCGCTCAACGCGGCGGCGCTGTTCGAGCTCGACGACGTGATCGACCCGGCCGAGACCCGGGGGCTGATCGCGGCGACGCTGACGGCGGCGGGGACCGCCGACGGGTGCCCGGGGCGCGGCTTCGTCGACACCTGGTAGCCGCTGTTCACCATTTTGTAAGCACGCGCATGGGAGACTCCGCTCACCGTGAGCGCGCGCCTCTCACCGCTGCCGGACGGTTTTGGAGCCACGGTCGCCGCCCTGCACCGCGTCGCCGAGGACGTGGTCGCGCCGGCGCGCAAGCCCGACAACGAGATCGCGCTCGAAGCGATGCCGGGTGGGTTCGGGACGCCGGAGTTCGAGTGGGAGGGGTCGACGCACCGGGTTCGCGTCGAGGGCATCGAGCTGGTCCGCGAAGTGGACGGCGAGCAGCGGCGTGAATCGCTGGACGTCGACAAGGGCGCTGCCCGGGTTCTCGCCGAGTGGTTCGCGTTCGGGGCGGCCCTACTGGAGCGATTCGTAGCCGCGGCCGGGCCGGAAGACGCCCCCTCGCCACCGATCCTCTGGCCCGAGCATTTCGACGTCGCGATCGAGCTCGGCTCCGAACCCGAAGGGGTGCGGGCTACCTACGGCCTCTCGCCCGGCGACGAGCAGCATCCGGAGCCATACGCCTACGTCGGGCCCTGGGCGCCGCAGCCTCCCGGCGAGCTCTGGAACGCCCACGGCTTCGCCGGCGCCGAGCTCGCCTACGCGGATCTGCTCGCGGCCGACGATCCCGGCGCCGCGGCGCTCGAGTTCTTCAGCGCGCGGCGCGACGCACTTGCGAGGACGAAACCAACCGAGGAGACCACGTGACCGAGCTGACCCCGCTGCAGGCCGAGCTCTGCGAGAGCAGTACGACCGACTACTCGGACCTGAAGGCCTTCTTCATCAACTGCACGCTGAAGCGCAGCCCGGAGGTCTCCAACACCCAGGGGTTGATGGACATCTCGATGGAGATCATGCGCCGCAACGGGGTCGCGGTCGAGTGCATCCGTGCGGTCGACCACGAGATCGCCACCGGCGTCTGGCCCGACATGACCGAACACGGCTGGGAGGCCGACGAGTGGCCGGCGATCTTCGAGCGGGTGATGGCGGCCGACGTCCTCGTCCTCGGGATGTCGATCTGGCTGGGCGAGAAGTCCTCGGTCGCGACCCAGATCGTCGAGCGCCTCTACGGCAACTCCCATCTGCTCAACGAGGCCGGTCAGTATGCCTACTACGGGCGGGTCGGCGGTTGCCTGGTGACCGGCAATGAGGACGGGGTCAAGCACTGCGCGATGAACACCCTCTACTCGCTGCAGCACCTCGGTTACACGATCCCGCCGCAGGCCGATTCCGGCTGGATCGGCGAGGCCGGCCCCGGCCCGTCCTATCTCGACGAGGGCTCGGGCGGCCCGGAGAACGACTTCACCAACCGCAACACCACCTTCGCCGCCTGGAACATGCTGCACTTGGCGCGGATCCTCAAGGACGCCGGCGGCATCCCCGCCCACGGCAACCAGCGCACCGCCTGGGACGCCGGCTGCCGCTTCGACTTCCCGAACCCGGAGCATCGCGCGTAGGCAGCGCTTTGCACTTTGACCCGGCTATGGCGAGGTCAAAGTCGACAGCGCTCACCAGACGGCGTCGTGCCGCTCCATCACGCCGAAGCCCTCGGCGAGCTCCACGCCGGCGAGCGAGCCGGTGAAGGTGCCGAAGCGGTGGCGGTAGCGGGAGCTGAGGAGGAGGAAGTTCTCGTCGCGGGCGTGGCTCGACTCGGTCGTGAAGTCGAGGCGGTCGTCGCCGGCGAGGTCGATGCCGTCCATGCCGCGGAAGTGGACCGGGGCAGGCTCGCTCGGCTCGCCCTCGACCCAGATCGCCCGCTCGCTGTCCCGCGGCGGGTCGTTGACGCCCTCGACCAGGTTCCAGGCGAGGGCACGGCCGTCGGCCGCCGCGCCGACCCCGGCCGACCAGTGCCAACTCGTGTGGCGCCGGTGGTAGCCCGCCGACTCGTCGTCGACGCCGTGCGCCGCCACCTCCCAGCGCTTGCCGGGCACCTCGACCGTGCCCTCGACTGGGACACCGGCGCGCTTGCGGGTCCAGCCCCAGCCGGAGCCGCTGGGGCAGATCGACTCGATCGGGGCGGTCTCGCCGAGGCGCAGGCGGGCCCGCAGGCCGGGGGAGTCGATCTCGACGTTCGGCCCCTCCATTCTCACCTCGCGGCTGCCCGGCCGCAGGCTGGTGCGGGCGTCGTGGCGGCGGCCCTGGCGATCCCACATCACCCAGAAGGACTGGCCCAGCGGCCCGACCTCGGCCCGCGCCGCGCAGAGCATCACCTCGATGCCGAAGACGCCGACATAACGCCAGCGCTTGCGCGTCTGGCCGCCGCGCCGCAGCGGCATCGGGCCGGGGGGGAGGGGCAGGTCGGGCCGGTCGGGGCCCGGGCCGCGCCACGGGATCTGGGCCGGGAGCATCGCGTCACGGTACTGCTAGCGACCCGAGGCCGCGCTCCTTCCAGGGTTGTCCAGGCTATAGCGGGGACAACTCTGGATACGTCACGAGTTCTCTCGCTCGAGGCGCTCGGCGAGGCGGTTCATGCCGCGCTCGCGGGCGGCGGCGGCCGCTCCGGCCCAGTCGGTCTCGCGGTCGGGCGGCGGGTCGACGCCGGCGTCCCGCAGCATCGCGATGTCCTTGAAGGCGAGCAGATCCTCGCGGCCTTCGATCAGCGCCGCGCGCAGTTTCGGCCGCCGCTCGCGGATCGCGCTGTCGAGGATCGCCTCGAGCGAGCCGTGCTCGCGGAGCAGTTCGGCGGCTTTCTTCGGCCCGACGCCCTTGGCCCCCGGCAGGCCGTCGGACGGGTCGCCGCGCAGGGCGATGAAGTCTGGGACCAGCTCGGGGCCGATGCCGTAGCGCTCACGGACCTCGTCCGACCCGACCTCTTCCGCCCCTTTGCCGCCCGTGCGGACGTAGAGCACGGTCACCCCGTCGCCGGCGCACTGGTACATGTCGCGGTCGCCGGTCAGCAGCAGGGCCTGGCCGCCGGCCGCCGCCTCGCGCTCGGCATAGGTGCCGAGCAGGTCGTCGGCCTCGAGGTCGGGGCTGGTGGCGACGGTCCAGCCGAAGGCCTCGAAGAAGTCGCCGGCGGCGGCGAACTGGGGCTCCAGCTCGTCCGGCATTTCCTCTTCGCGTTTCTCGTGGTAGGCCGGATAGAGCTCGGTCCGGTAACTGGCCGCGTCGGGCCCGAAGCAGAGGACGACGGCGCGCGGGCGGTGGATCTCGACCTCTTTGAGGATCAGGTTGGCCGCGCCGAGCAGGGCGTTGACCGGCTTGCCGTCACTGCCGACGATCTTGCTCGGCAGGGCGTAGAAGGCGCGGAACAGCATCGAGGGGGTATCGACGACGAGCAGCGGAGCGGCCACCGCAGAGTTATATGGGACGCTTCCGTTTTCCGCCATATGTGGAAAGGCGGGACGCGCCGGTGGTCGGCTACGGTCCCTACGTGCCAGCAGGCGGCAGCCCACGCATCCGTCCCGGCACCCGCCGTGAGATCGGCTGGATCAACACCGGCATCGTCAGGGTGGCAGGCTTCATGGTCGGCGGCGAGCCGCCGCGGGTCTTCACCACGATGGCCCGCCACCGCGTCCTCTTTCGCCGCTGGATCGGCTTCGCGGGCAAGTTGATGCCGGGAGGCAAGCTGCCCCGGGTCGAGGCCGAGCTGGTGATCCTCCGGGTCGCCCACCGCACCGGCAGCGAGTACGAGTGGGCCCAGCACGAGCAGCTGGCCGAGCTCGCCGGTCTCACCAAGGAGGAGATCGCGCGGGTGAAGCGCGGCTCCGAGGCGCCGGGCTGGAGCGAGCGCCAAGCGCTGATTCTGGCCGCCGTCGACGAGCTGCTGGGCGACAACCGGATCGGCGACGAGCTCTGGGCGCGGCTCGTGCCCCGCTTCGACGAGGTCGAGCTGATCGAGCTCTGCATCCTCACCGGCCACTACGCGATGCTGGCGATGGCCCTGAACTCGCTCGCCGTCGTCCCCGACCCGATCGTCGATCCGCCGCGACGATTGCGATGGCTGTCGAAACGCTGAGCGGCGGGCGCCGGAACGACGCCCTCGCCCGCGCCGCCGAGCGCGGCTGACGGCCGGGACCGACGCCTCAATAGATTGGGCGCCGTGAGCGATCCGATCTCCAGCGACGGCGGCGGCGCCAAGGCGCTGCACATCACCGACCTGGTCAAGCGCTACCCGGCCGGGGTCGAGGCGCTGCGCGGGGTCTCGCTGGACATCGAGCCGGGCGAGTTCTTCGGCCTGCTCGGGCCCAACGGAGCCGGCAAGTCGACCCTGATCCACTGCACGACCGGGCTGGCGCAGCCGACCTCGGGCGGCATCCAGGTCTTCGGCCACGACGCGATCGACCACTACGGCGAAGCGCGCCAGGCGGTCGGGCTCGCCCCGCAGGAGCTCAACATCGATTGGTTCCTGACCGTCGCGGAGACGCTCGACTACCACGCCGGCTACTTCGGGATGCCGGGCAAGGAGCGGCGCGAGCGGACCAAGGAGCTGCTGGAGACCTTCTCGCTGACCGAGAAGCGCGACGAACGCACCCGCAATCTGTCCGGCGGGATGAAGCGGCGGCTGATCCTCGCCCGGGCGCTGATGCACCGGCCGCGGCTGCTGATCCTCGACGAGCCGACCGCCGGCGTCGACATCGAGCTGCGGCTGGAGCTCTGGCACTACGTCAAACGGATCAACGAGGAGGGGACGACGATCCTGCTCACCACCCATTACCTGGAGGAGGCGGAGCAGCTCTGCAGCAAGATCGCCTTCATCAACGACGGCGAAATCGTCGCCCAAGGCAGCAGCAAGGAGCTGTCCGACCGCTACGGCGTGCCCAACCTCGAGGATGCCTACCTGGCCCTGGTCGGGCGCAAGGAGCTCTCGCGCTCCCACGTCGAGGCCGAGGCGATCACGTGAGCGCCGCCCAGATTCGCTTCCTCACCCTCTGGCGGCGCGAGGTCAGCCGCTTCATGAAGATCAAGAAACAGACGCTCGGGGCGCCGCTGCTGGAAACCTTCCTCTACATCTCCGTCTTCGGGGCCGCGCTCGGCTCCCGGGTCGGCAAGCTGCACGGGATCGACTACGTGGTCTTCGTGATCCCCGGCCTGATCATGATGTCCTGGTCGATCAACGCCTTCACCAACAACTCCTCCTCGATCCTGCAGCAGAAATTCCAGGGGGCGATCCAGGACCAGCTCTCCTCGCCCGCCTCGCCGCTGGAGCTGCTGCTCGCCTTCTCGCTCGGCGGCTTCATCCGCGGCCTGATCGTCGCGGCGCTGGCCTTCGTCGCCGCCTCGCTGCTCGTCGACCTGCCGGTGGATCACATCCTGGTCCTGATCCCGGGCCTGTTCCTGGACGGCTTCTTCTTCTCCCAGCTGGGGGTCCTGATCGGGGTCCGGGCCGAGCAGTTCGACGACGTCTCCTTCGTCCAGACCTTCGTCCTGCAGCCGCTGATCTTCCTCGGCGGCGTCTTCTACTCGGCCGCGCTGCTGCCGCAGCCGTTCGAGACCCTGACCCACTTCAACCCGATCTACTACATGATCAACCTCGTCCGCTACGGCTTCGTCGGCTACACCGAAGTCAGCATCCCGCTCTCGCTGCTGGCGCTGGTGGCGGCGACCGGGGCCCTCTTCGCGGTCAACCTGCGGCTCTTCTCGACCGGCTACAAGCTGCGCGCGTAGCGCCGGCCGTCGCCGCTGCTCAGCCCGGGTCGGCCACCGGGACGCCGACCTTGCCGCCGTCCTCGGGGAAGACCAGGATCGCGCCCTCGCCGGTCGCGTAGGCCTCCTCGCCGTGCTGGACGACGTCCATCCCCTGGGCCTCCTCGCGGGCGCTCGCGCGCAGCGGCGTGAAGGCGCCGATCAGCCGCAGCAGCAGGTAGGTGGCGCCGAACGCGTAGGCGGGAGCGGCGACCGCGGCCAGCGCCTGGTCGCCGAGCTGGGCGGCGTTGCCGTAGAGGAGCCCGTCGGCGGTGCCGTTCCAGGCGAGCTCGGCGAAGAAGCCGACGAAGAGGATGCCGAAGAGGCCGGCGGTGCCATGGGCGGCGAGCACGTCGAGGGTCTCGTCGACCCCGGTGCGGGTGCGCCAGACGATGATCGCGTAGCTGGGCAGCGCCGCCAGGGCGCCGAGCAGCATCGCCCAGCCGGGGCTGACGTAGCCGCCCGCCGGGGTGATCGCGACGCAGCCGACGACGATCGCCGTCGCCGCCCCGATCGCCGTCACCTTGCGGCCGCGGACCAGGTCCAGCGCGAACCAGACGACCAGGGTGCAGGCGGGGCAGAGCAGGGTGTTGGTGAAGGCGAGCACGCTGGGGTCGCCGGTCGAGAAGCCGCTGCCGCCGTTGAAGCCGAACCAGCCGAACCAGAGCAGGCCGGCCCCGAGCAGGACGTACATCGCGTTGTGGGGGAGGAGGGCCTGGCGGCCGTAGTCCTTGCGCGCCCCGACCACCAGCGCCGCGGCCAGGGCCGAGAAGCCCGAGCCCATCTCGACCGGGACGCCGCCGGCGAAGTCGAGGGTGCCGCCCGCCTGCAGCCAGCCGCCGCCGAAGGCCCAGTGGGCGAGCACGGCGTAGACCAGCACCGACCAGAGCGCCGCGAAGACGAGGAAGGGGCCGAAGCGCATGCGCTCGACCACGGCGCCGGATACGAGGGCGACGGTGATGATGCAGAAGGTCGCCTGGAAGGCGAAGAAGACCAGCTCCGGGATCGCCGTTCCGCCGCGAGGGGCGAAGTCGACGCCGTTGAGGAAGGCGTTGCCGAGGCCGCCGACGAGGCTGCCGTCGCCGTCGAAGGCGAGCGAGTAGCCGACCGCGGCCCAGGTGACGGTGGCGACGGCGATCGCGGCGACGCACATCATGAAGGTGTTGAGGGTGTTCTTCGAGCGCACCAGGCCGGCATAGAAAAGGCCCAGGGCCGGGGTCATCATCAGGACCAGTGCCGTCGCCACCAGCATCCAGGCGGTGTCGCCGCTGTCGATTCCGGCGACCGCGGTGGGCAGCCCCACGAGGACGCTCACTTGCCGATCGGCGTCACGGCGCCGTGGTCGGTGTCGCCGGTGCGGATCCGCACCGCCCGCTCCAGCGACATCACGAAGATCTTGCCGTCGCCGACCTCGCCGGTGCGGGCGCCCTCGCAGAGCGCCTCGATCGTGGTCTCGACGAAGTCGTCGGAGACGGCGACCTCGAAGCGGACCTTCTCCGAGAGGCCCATCTTCACGGTGGTGCCCCGGTAGGTCTCGACCCGGTCGAGCTCACCGCCGTGGCCCTGCACCCGGCTGATCGAGAAGCCACGGACCTCGGCCCGGTAGAGGGCCTCCAGCACCTCGTTCGCCTGCTCGGGCCGGACGATGCCGATCACGAGTTTCAAAGCTCTCCTCTCTCCAACCGCTCTCCCATGAGTGCCGCCGGGCGAGCCTATCCGCTCGGCAAGCTGGATTGCGCCGCTCGCCGGCGAGCCTGGCGGGCGCCGGCCCCTCTCTACAATCGCTGGCCCGATGGCTACCCGCATCCGCAGGCGGCGGCGCAAGCCGCCCACTTCCCGCTGGCACAAGATCGCCATCCCCCTCGTCGTCGTCGGCGGCGTCGTCGCGGTTGCCGGCGGCATCGGCGTCTCCTGGGCGCTCAGCGTCTACAACTCGGCGCCGCCGCTCTCGAGCCTGCAGCCGGTCCAGAAGGGGCGCTCCTCGGCGATCTACGCCGCCGACGGCAGCCTGATCGGCTTCATCCGCTCCGACAACATCCGCCAGCCGGTCCCGGCCAGCGCGCTGCCGGAAACGCTGAAGCAGGCCACGGTCGCGATCGAGGACAAGAACTTCTACGAGCACGACGCCCTCGACCCCGAAGGCATCGCCCGCGCCGCCTGGAAGGACGCCCTCGCCGGCGGCAAGCCGGTCCAGGGCGCCTCGACGATCACCCAGCAGCTGGTCCGCAACCTCTACATCCACAACCCCGAAGACACCCTCAAGCGCAAGCTGATCGAAGCGCACCTCGCCAACGACCTCTTCGCGAAGCACGACCGCGACTGGATCCTCACCCAGTACCTCAACACCGCTCCTTACGGGACGGTCGAAGGGCAGACCGCGGTCGGCGCCGAGGCGGCCGCCCAGACCTACTTCAGCAAGCCGGCCAAAGACCTCAACCTGAACGAGGCGGCGCTGATCGCCGGCCTGCCGCAGGCGCCCTCCGAATACAACCCCTTCCTCGATCCGGCGGCCGCGATCCAGCGCCGCAACGAGGTGCTGGGAACGATGGAGGAGCAGGGGTACGTCACCACCTCCGAATACGGCGAAGCGGTGAAGAAGGGCCTCGGGCTCCACCCCGGCAACAAGTACCAGGTCATCCACGACCCCTTCCTCTTCGACCTGGTCCAGCAGGAACTGATCGACCGCTACGGGATCAACACCGTCCGCAACGGCGGCCTCAAGGCCTACACGACGATCGACCCGGGCCTGCAGGCGAAGGCCGAAGAAGCGGTCAACGGCTGCTACGTCTGTTACTCCGAAGGCGGCCCCGCGGCCGGGCTCGCCTCGGTCAAGCCCGACAGCGGCGAGATCGTCGCCCTCGCCTCGACCGAAGGCTACGCCAGCGAAGCCCAGTTCAACTACGCCTGGCAGGCCCACCGCCAGCCCGGATCCTCGTTCAAGACCTTCGTGCTGACGACGGCGATCAAGCAGGGGATCGACCCCGACACCACTTACTACGACGGCACCTCGCCGATGACGCTGACCACCCCCGGCGGCGGCACCTGGACGGTCAACAACGACGAGCCCGGCGGCGGCACGATGTCGCTGGCCAGCGCCACCTGGAACTCGATCAACGTCGTCTTCGCCCAGCTCGACCTCGACGTCGGCTCCGAGAACGTCACCCACACGGCGCACCAGATGGGGATCGAAGCGCCGCTGGAATCGGTTCCGGCCGAGGCGATCGGCGGCCTCCGCATCGGCGTCACCCCGCTGGAAATGGCCGACGCCTACGCGACCCTGGCCGACGGCGGCATTCATCACGACCCGACCGCCATCAGCCGGGTCGAATTCCCCAATGGCAAGGTCGACGAAGCCGACGCCGGCGCCGGCGAACGGGTCCTGACCGAGGGCGAGGCCTACGACGTGACCGAGCTGCTGAAAGGCGTGATCACCCAGGGGACCGGCGCCGGCTACACCTCGATCGGGTGCGAGTCCGAGGCCGGCAAGACCGGCACCTCCGAGGGTGAGTCCGACGCCTGGTTCGTCGGCTACACGCCGATGTTCTCAACCGCGGTCTGGGTCGGCCACCCGCAGTCGCGCGAAGCGACCGGCTTCGGCGGCCCCACCGCCGGCCCGATCTGGCAGTCCTACATGTCCTCCGCCCAGGAAGGCCAGTGCCCGGAATTCGCAGTGCCGGACACTCTGCCCGAACTCTCCGGCCTGAGCAGCGACCACACCTCTTCCTCCGGCTACTCGAGCGGCTACGAAGAAGAAGAAAGCTACGAAGGCGAAGAAGAAGAAAGCGACTCCGGGGAAAATGGCGGCGAAAAGGAAGCGGCAGGGGCGGAAGAAGGCGGCGAAGAAGCCGCCGCGGCGCCGGCTCCGACGCCGACTCCGGCCCCCAGCGGCGGACCGGCCTCGGTCGGCGGCGGCATCAGCCCCGGCTAGCGGCTACTCGCCGATCAGCTCGATCCGGTAGCCGTCCGGGTCGCGGACGAAGCAGATGCGGTGGCCCTCGGTGCGGGCGCCGGGACGGTAGGGGGGCTTCTCGGGATCGACGCCTTCGGCCGCGAGCCGCCCGAGGGTAGCGTCGAGGTCGTCGAGGGCGAGGGCGATGTGGTTGTAGCCGCTGCCGAGCTCGTAGGAGTCGACCCCGTGGTTGTAGGTCAGCTCCAGGCGGGGATCCTCGCCGGGCATGCCCATGAAGACGTTGATCGCCTCCTCGCCGATCGGCATCCGCGCCACCTCCTCGAAACCGAGCTTCGCGTAGAAGGCGACCGAGCGATCGATGTCGCCGATCCGGTAGCAGGTGTGGAGGAAGCTCGCCATCGGCCAGGGAGGCTACATGCAGCCGCAATCGGCTCTGTGAAGCGCTTGAAGTCCGCCGGGCGGACCATTACCTTTGCAACTCCCCTGCAACCCTCGAAAGGAATCTCCTTGAAAAAGCATCTCGCCTTGGCGGTCTCGGCGGCCGCGGTCATGCTGGCCGCCCTCGCACCCGGCCTCGCCACCGCGGCGGTCGCCCCGACCGGAGTCACCGACACGATCAGCATCGAAGAATCCAAGGGCGCGCTGAAGTTCGTCGCCCCGGAATCGGTCAAAGTCGGCGACGAACTCGAAATCGTCAACAAGACCGATCCGAAAAGAGTCGGTCCGCACACCTTCTCGCTGGTCACCAAGGGCTCGTTGCCGAAGACCCCGGCCGCGCGCAAAAGCTGCTTCACGCCGAAACACATCTGCCTCTCGATCTCGCAGTGGCAGGGGTTCAAACCGAAAACCGAAAAGATCACGATCAACCCGGCCAAGGCGGGTCTCCCTGGCTGGAGCACCCTCGGCAGCACCAGCGCCAAGGGCGACTCCTGGTTCACCGAAAAGAAGAACGACGCGTTCACCCAGCAGGTGACCGCCGATCCGGCGACCACGCCGACGATCTATTTCATGTGCGCGATCCATCCCTGGATGCAGGGCTCGGTCAAGGTCCTGCCGGCAAGCTAGCGGCACGTCCGAGCAGCCCACATCAACGCCGCGCCTGGGGCGCCGAGCTTTCCTCGGCGCCCTCGGCGGCGGCGCGCTGGCCTATCTGCTCCCCGTCAAGGGCGGTGGGCTGGGCGAGCTGCTTCCGTTCGGGGCGGACACCCCGAGCGCGGTCGCGGCGGTGCCCTTCCGGGAGCCGCTGCCGATCCCGCGCGAGCTGACCGGCTCGCGGCTGGAGATCCCGATCCGCGAGGCCGAGGCGCAGATCCTGCCCGGGAAGAAGACGAGGCTCTGGACCTACGGCGGCACCTTCCCGGGCCCGACGATCCGGCGTCCCGCCGGGGAGCGCACCGAGGTCACCTTCCGCCACGAACTTCCGGCGGAGGCCGGCGAGCTCTCGGTCCACCTGCACGGCGGCCACAACCGCACCCAGTTCGACGGCCAGCCGGGAGGGCTGACCGAGTCGCACCCGATCTCCTACTTCTGCCACATCCCCAAGGGGCTCAGCGCCCGCGAGTCCGGCAACGACCTGCTGCTGGCGCCGGGCGGGCGCAAAACCTACGTCTACGACCTGAGCGAGGACGGACACCCGGAACGGGCCGCGTTCCAGTGGTACCACGACCACCGCCTCGACAAGACCGCTCCGCACAGCTGGCGCGGCCTGGCCGGGATGTGGATCGTCGACGACGAGCTCGAGGCCTCGCTGCCGCTGCCGCGGGGGGACCGCGACGTCCCGCTGATGGTCGCCGACCGCAGCTTCGACCGCCACAACCAGCTGACCGATCCGTTCAGTGGCGGTCTGCAGCCACCGGCGGACGGGATCGCGGGGCAGAGCGTCCTCGTCAACGGCGCCTACATGCCGCACCATCGGGTGCGTCCCTGTCGGCACCGGCTGCGGTTGCTCAACGTCTCCCAGTTCCAGTCCTACAACTTCCAGCTCTCCAACCGCGCCCCGATGGTCCAGATCGGCAGCGACAGCGGCCTGATGCCGCGCCCGGTCGTGTGCCGGGAGATCCTGCTCGGGCCGGCCGAGCGGGCGGAGGTGATCATCGACTTCGCCACGGTCGCCGGCGACTCGGTGGAGCTGCGCAGCGGTCCTCACGGCGGTCGCAACCCGGACGGCTCCCGCGCCTACGTCGGCGCCCTGATGCAGTTCCGGGTCGACCGCGGCCGGGTCGCCGACCGGACCCGGGTGCCGCGGCGGCTGCGCCCATTGCCGGAGTGGGCGCTGAAGTCGCGCAAGCGTCGCCACGACAAGCCCGACAAGACCTGGGAGATCACGGTCGGCGGGCTCTTCAAGACCACCTGGCTGATCAACGGCAAGACCTTCAACCCGGCCCGCGCCGACGCCTTCCCGGTGCTCGGCACGACCGCGGTCTGGGAGTTCCATAACCGCACCGCCGTCGCCCACGTGATGCATCTGCACCACAGCGACTGGTATCTGCTGGCCCGCGACGGCGAGCCGCCTCCGCCCTGGGAAGACTGCCTCAAGGAGACCTTCTTCGTCTTTCCCGGCGAACGGATCCTCGTCGCCGGGCGCTTCAACGACCACACCGGCAAGTTCGTGATCCACTGCCACATGTTCGATCACGAGGACCATGGCCTGATGAGCCAGTTCGAGGTAGTACGGCCTCATTCTTAAAGGCGGTGCGTGCGTTGCCGATGCCTAACGGGCATTGGCCGCTCTACCCAAAAAACAGGAGGACCTGAGGGCCCCTGGACGCTCGGAGGCCCGTGCCGTCGGAGCATTGCTGCTGGCCGGTGCCGGTCTGGTCGCCCTCTCGCTCGCCCTGCCCCATCCCAGCGGCGCCAACACCGCGGCGCTGATCGCGACCGCCGCGGGAATGTCGGCCGTCGGTCTGCTCTGCTGGTTCCTCGCGCGCCATATCCCACTTGCGCTGACCCATCTCATCCTTGGCGCCACCGCGGTCGCGACCGGCCTCTTGATCTGGGAGAGCGGGGTCGCCGCCGGCCAGTACGGCTCGATCTTCGTCTGGGGGACCCTGATCGCCGCCTATTTCTTCCCGCGCCGGCTGGCGATCACACAGCTCGCCTGGCTGCTCGGCGTCTACGCCGTCACCCTCGCCGCGGTCGAAAGCACCGCCGGCTACTCGCCGCTGACCCGCTGGCTCTTCACCGCCGTCTCGCTCTCGGTCGTGATGACGCTGACCAGCGCCATCGTCGCCCGGCGCACGAAGGCCGACCGGCGGGCGCGGCGCTTCTTCGACCTCTCCCGGGACATGCTCTGTACCGCCGACATGGGGGGCTACTTCGTCGAGCTCAACTCGGCCTGGGAGACCAGCCTCGGCTACAGCGACGCCGAACTGCGGTCGGCGCCGTTCGTCGAGCTCGTCCACCCGGACGACCGCGCCCGCACCGAGGCCGAGTCGGCCGGCCTCTTCGAGGGTGAGACGACGGTCGGCTTCGAGAATCGCTACCTCGCCAAGGACGGCAGCTGGCACTGGCTGCGCTGGAGCTCGACCCTGTCTCCCGACGAGTCGCTGATCTACGCCCGGGCCGCCGACGTCACCACCCTGAAGCGGATCGAGTCCGAACGCGAGAGCCTGCTGACCGAGGTCGCGGCGCTGGCCCGCAGCGACGCGCTCACCGGCCTGCCGAACCGGCGCGCCCTCGACGAGCAGCTGCCGCGGGAGATGGCGCGGGCGCGACGGGCCGGGTCCAGCCTCTGCCTGGCGATCATCGACCTCGATCGCTTCAAGGCCTTCAACGACGAGAACGGCCACCTCGCCGGCGACGCGATGCTGCGCGAATGCGCCGTCGCCTGGGACTCGCAGCTGCGCGGCGCCGACACGATCGTCCGCTTCGGCGGCGAGGAGTTCCTCGTCGTCATCCCCGACGCCGGGATCGAGGCAGCGGCCGAGCTGGTCGAACGGCTGCGTGCCGCGACCCCCGACAGGCAGACTTGCTCCGCCGGCCTCGCCTGCTGGGACTTCAGCGAGACCGCTGAGGACCTGGTCGACCGCGCCGACAGCGCCCTCTACCGGGCGAAGGCCGCCGGTCGCGACCGGCTCGTCCAGGCTCCGTCGATCGAGTCATGATGGCCAGATGGGCAACCACGAGCTCACGGTCCGCTTCCGCAAGGCGCGGCGCGACCCGCAGCTGACGGTCATCGAGGGCTTCCATGCCCTCAAGCACGGGCTGCGGTTCGGCGCCGAGCTGGTAGAGGCGGTCGCCGTCGACCCGGAGGCGCTGGAGGCGCTGGCGCTCGAGCTGGCTCCCGATCTGTCCGGCCGGCTGAGTGGTCGGGTCGAGCGGATCGACGCCGCCGACCTCGCCGACCTGGCGCCGCTGGTGCCGCGCACCGGCGTCGTGGCGATCGCCCGCCGCCCGCCGGTCGACCTCGCCGCCGTGCTGGCCGAGCCGCGCCCGGCGCCGGTGGTCCTGCTCGAGCAGCCGAAGAACATGGGCAACATCGGCGCCTGCATCCGGGTCGCCGCCGCCGCCGACGCGGCCGCGGTCCTGACCACCGGCCAGAACGACCCCTGGTACCCGGATGCCGTGCGCGGCGCCGCCGGGCTGCACTTCGCGCTGCCGGTGACCGCGATCCAGGCGCTGCCGGCGAGCGACCGGCCGCTGCTGGCGATCGACCCGGAGGGGGAGGATCTGCACCCCGACCGCCTCCCCGCCCGCGCCGTGCTCGCCTTCGGCACCGAGCGCCACGGCATCAGCGCCGAGCTGCTGGAGCGGGCCGACGCTCGCATCGCGATCCCGATGCGAGCGGGGGTCTCCAGCCTCAACCTCGCCACCTCGGTCGCGGTGACCCTCTTTGCGATGCGGCTTGCGTCCTGATGAAGCGGCTCTAGGATGGGAAATATGGCCGATGTGGCAGCGACGAACGAGGAGGCGGTCGAAGCCTGGAACGGCGTCCTCTTCGATCGCTTCGTCCAGTACCGGCACCTGGTCTCCGCTGGTCTCGGCGCTCATGGCGAAGAGGCGCTGCGGATTCACCCGCCGGCCCCCGGCGAGCGCGCGATCGACGTCGGCTGCGGCTTCGGCGAAACGACGCGGCGGATCGCCGAGCTGGTCGGCCCCGCCGGCTCGGTGCTCGGCCTCGACGCGGCGGAGCGCTTCATCGAGCTGGCGCGTGGGGAGGCGGCGGCCGCGGTCGGCAACGTCGACTTCGCCGTCGGCGACCTGCAGGTGGCTCAGCTCGAGCCGAGCTTCGACTACGCCTTCTCGCGGATGGGGACGATGTTCTTCGCCAACCCGGTGCCGGCGATGCGCAATCTGCGCCGGGCGCTGGTGCCCGGCGGCCGCCTCTGCATGGTCGTCTGGCGCCGCAAGCTCGAGAACGCGTGGGTGCGGCGGGCGGAGCTCGTGGTCGAGCGCTTCGTCGAGGAGCCGGAGGAGTCCGACGAGCCGACCTGCGGGCCGGGGCCGTTCTCGATGGGGGACGCCGACGTGACCAGCGAGATCCTCCTCGCCGCCGGCTTCGAGGAAGTCTCCCTGCGGCGCTGCGACCTGCCGATCCAGACCGGCCGCGACCTCGACGAGGCGGTCGACTTCGCGATGGCCCTGGGGCCGGCCGGCGAGGTGATCCGGCTCGCCGGAGCCGAGGCGGAGCGGATCCGCCCGGAAATCGCCGTCGCCCTGCGCCAGGAGCTGGCCGAGTTCGTCCGCCCCGACGGAGTCTGGGCGCCGGCCTCGACCTGGATCGTCAGCGCCAGGGCGCCGGCCTTGGACGAGAATCTCGATGCATGAAGCAGGCAGGCGGGATAGCGTGAGGAATAGATGCTCGCGGCGACCAGGCCGCAACTAACCGAAAGGAAGCACCTTGCTGCCGTTTGCCGATGTCTCTCTGGGAGAACTGCTCCTAGTCATCTTCGAGATCTTCTTCTTCGTGATCTGGATCTGGATCCTGATCACGATCATCTCCGATCTCTTCCGCGATCACGAGCTCTCGGGGTGGGCGAAGGCCGCCTGGGTCCTGTTCCTCGTCTTCATCCCGTTCCTGACCGCCCTGATCTACCTGATCGCCCGCGGCAACGGCATGCGCGACCGCACGATCAAAGCTCAGGCCGATGCGAAAAAGCACTTCGACGAATACGTTCAGACGCAGGCCCACAGCACCCCGGCCGACGAACTGCACAAACTGAACGACCTCAAGGAAAAGGGCGCGCTCTCGTCCGAGGAGTTCGACAAGGCGAAGGCGAAGCTGCTCGCTTAGGGCCGCGGCCGCCGCAGGAGTCGAGGTGACTCCTCGACTCCTGCAAAGTGCCTGATTTGCAAGGGAAGTTGCAAGTTATGAGCAACTCCTCATAGTCTTTAAGCGTCTTCGCTAGCCTCCGCGACCCGCTGCCGAACCATCCCGGAACGGCGCGGATCTCGATGCGGGCTTTCTTCCTCGACACTCATCCGAGCGTGCCCCAGAGGCGCGCCCTGCTCTTCGCGGCCCTGTTGCTGGCGACGATCTGCGCCCTGGCGCTGACCGAGGCGAGCGCGCCGGCGAAGACGCCGCAGCAGAAGCTGGAAGCGACCCAGGGCAAGCTCGAAGGCGTCCGCGAAGACCAGAGCTCGCTGGCGGAGACGATCGCCGAACAGAACGCGGCGATCGACACGATGATCGGCGAAGTCTCGGCGCTGCGCCAGAAGCAGGCCGCGGTCGAGGGCGAACTGGCCGAAAGGCAGGGCGAGCTGGAAGCGGCGACGGCGGCGCTGAAGAAGGAAAAGGCGCACCTCGAAGAAGTTCGCGACCAGCTCAACCGCGCCCTCGACGTCCTCCGCGAGCGCCTGATTGCCATCTATGAGGCCGGCTCGCCCGACGTCGTCAACGCGATCCTCGAATCCGAGAGCTGGTCGCAGATGGCCGCCCAGACCGAATACCTGAGCCGGATCCAGAGCTACGACGACTCCGTCGTCGACCGGGTCAAATCTCTGCGCGACGAAGTCACCAGCGCCGTCGCCAAGCTTGCCGACAACCGCGCCAAGGTCAAGCAGGCGCGCGACTCGATCGCCGCGATCGAGCGCGAAGTCGCGACCGCCCGCGAAGAGGCCGAGTCCCGCTTCGCCGAGCTGAAGTCGGCCCAGGCCGAGCGCCGGGAAGCGATGGCGGCGCTGGAAAGCCAGGGCGAAGCGCTCAGCAACAACCTCGCCTCGATCTCCAACCAGATCGCCTCCGAAGGCGGCGAAACGACGACCGGCCAGGTGCCGGCGCCGCTCAACCCCGGCGAATCGGCGCAGGTGATCAGCGAAAGCGAAGCCAGCGCCCCGAGTGCGGCGCCGCCGGCGGTCCAGGATGCGATCTCCGCCGCCAACTCGATCGCCACGACGCCCTACATCTGGGGCGGCGGCCACGGCTCCTTCGAATCCTCCGGCTATGACTGCTCCGGCGCGGTCAGCTTCGCCCTGCACGGCGGCGGCTTTCTCGAAAGCCCGCTCGACTCCACCGGCCTCGAGACCTGGGGCGAAGCGGGCCCCGGCAAGTGGATCACCGTCTACGCCAACGCCGAACACGCCTGGATGGTGATCGCCGGCATCGCCTTCGACACCGTCGGCGGCCCCGGCCCGCGCTGGCACGACCCCTGGGTCGACTCACCCGAAGGATTCATAGTCAGGCATCCGGGCGGCTACTAGTCGGCGCGCGGAACTGCTTGGTCGCGCCCGCCTTGGCGTGATTCGCTTGGGGAGGAGGGGGTACTGAAGAAGCACCCCAAGGGAAGGGAGTCGATCATGGAGTCTGCATCCGTTCCGACGCCGCCGCGACGCGAACCGGCGGCACCTGTGGGATCGGCCGAGGTCGGCGCGGGTTGGAAGCCTGCTGACCCAGGTCCACTGGGTCTCGCCGCCTTCGCCCTCACCACCTTCATCCTCAGCATGTTCAACTCAGGCCTTGTCAGCAGCGCGGGGGAGCCCGTGGTGCTGGGCGTCGCCCTTGCCTATGGCGGACTCGCTCAGCTGCTGGCCGGGATGTGGGAGTTCCGCACCGGGAACACGTTCGGCGCGGTCGCCTTCACCTCGTTCGGGGGGTTCTGGCTCTCGTTCTGGGCCTTCGTCACCTTCTTTGCCGGCGACATCCCGCCCGAGCACGTCGGCGCGGCGGTCGGCCTCTATCTGATCGCCTGGGGAATCTTCACCGCCTACATGTTCGTCGCCTCGCTGCGGACCACGGCGGCGATCGCGGTCGTCTTCGCGCTGCTGACGGTGACCTTCTTCCTGCTCGGCATCGGCAACGCCAACGAAAGCGACGGCTTGATCGAAGCCGGCGGCTGGTTCGGCCTGGCCACGGCGGTGGCTGCCTGGTATGCATCGTTCGCGGCGGTCACCAACTCGACCTTCGGCCGGACCGTCTTGCCGGTCAAGCCGCTGGGTCGCTGAGGAGGGAGAGGGCGGATGGCAACGGAGGAGAGGTCGACGGGCCTGGAGCGCGAGCTCGAGGCGATGCTCGAGGTCGAGCGCTTCGAGCCGCCCCCGGAGTTTCGCGAGCGCGCTCGCTGGAACGACCCGGAGATCTACGACGAGGCGGCGGCCGACCCCGAGGCCTGGTGGCTGCGGCAGGCGACCGAGCTGCTCGACTGGGACACGGTCCCGACTCAGGCGCTGAACGACTCGGACCCGCCCTTCTACAAGTGGTTCGAGGACGGGCGCCTCAACGCCTCCGCCAACTGCCTCGACCGCCACGTGGAGGCCGGGATCGGCGACCGCGTCGCCTACCACTGGCACGGCGAGGAGGGCGAGGAGCGCGACGTCACCTACGCCGACCTGCACCGCGACGTCCAGCGCTTTGCCAACGCGCTCAAGGACCTGGGAGTCGAGAAGGGCGACGTGGTCGGGGTCTACCTGCCGATGATCCCCGAGGTCGTCGTCGCGATGCTGGCCTGCGCCCGCATCGGCGCCGTCCACAACGTCGTCTTCGGCGGCTTCTCGGCCGAGTCGGTGCGGGAGCGGATGGAATTCTCCGAGGCGAAGGCGCTGGTCACCGTCGACGGCGCTCGCCGCAAGGGCAAGACGGCGCCGATCAAGCCCGCGGTCGACGAGCAGATGGGCGGGCTGGAGAGCTTGAAGAAGATCGTCGTCGTCCGCCACACGGGCATCGACTGCCCGATGAGCGACGGCCGCGACGTCTTCTACGACGAGGTGCTGGCGGCGGCGGACCCCGAGTGTCCCGCCGAGCCGATGGAGGCCGAGCACCCGCTCTACATCCTCTACACCTCCGGCTCGACCGCGAAGCCGAAGGGGATCCTGCACACGACCGGCGGCTACATGGCCGGGGTCACCGCGACCCACCGCTACGTCTTCGACCTGAAGCCGGAGGAGGACGTCTACTGGTGCGCCGCCGACGTCGGCTGGGTCACCGGCCACTCCTACATCGTCTACGGCCCGCTCGCCAACGGCGCCACCAGCGTGATGTGGGAGGGAGCGCCCGACTACCCGAGCAAGGGGATCTGGTGGGAGCTGATCGAGCGCTACGGGGCGACGATCCTCTACGCGGCACCCACCGCGATCCGCACCTTCATCAAGTGGGGGGCCGAGATCCCGGAACAGTCGGACCTCTCCTCGCTGCGGCTGCTGGGCTCGGTCGGCGAGCCGATCAATCCCAAGGCCTGGCTCTGGTACCACAAGGTGATCGGCGGCGAACGCTGCCCGATCGTCGACACCTGGTGGCAGACGGAGACCGGCGCGATCATGATCACGCCACTGCCGGGGATCACCGCGACCAAGCCGGGCTCGGCGACGACGCCGTTCCCCGGGGTCGAGGCGCAGGTGGTCGACGAGAAGGGGGGCGAGCCCGTAGCGGAGGGGCAGGGCCTGCTGGTGCTGGAGCGTCCCTGGCCCTCGATGCTGCGCGGCCTCTACAAGGAGGACGACCGCTTCGTCGAGACCTACTTCTCCAAATTCGGCACCGAGCGCTATCTGGTCGGCGATGCCGCCCGCCGTGACTCCGACGGCTATTTCTGGGTGATCGGCCGGATCGACGACGTCGTCAACGTCTCCGGCCACCGGCTCTCCACGGCCGAGGTCGAGTCGGCGATCGTCGCCCACGAGAAGGTCGCCGAGGCGGCGGTGATCGGCCAGGCCGACGAGGACACCGGCCAGGCGATCTGCGCCTTCGTCACCCTCAACGGCGGCACCGAGCCGAGCGACGAGCTGGTCGAGGGCGTGCGCGAGAGCGTCGCCCGCCACATCGGCAAATTCGCCCGGCCGAAGCGGATCATCTGGGCCGACGACCTGCCGAAGACGCGCTCCGGCAAGATCATGCGGCGGCTGCTGCGCGACATCGCCGAAGGGCGGGCGCTGGGCGACGTGACCACCCTGCGCGACCCCGACGTGATGAAGGAGCTGGAGACGAAGATCGCCGCGGAGGAAAGCGAGGAGGCCTGAGCGCGGGCTAGTCGCCGCGCTGGCTGGCCATCCGCTCGACCGCGACCTCCAGCGCCTGTAGCTGCGCCTGGACGCTGCGCAGTTCGCGCAGCGCCACCGCCTCGGCGCTGAGCCCCTCTTCCTCGAGCTCCAGCTCGATCTCGGCGATTTCGGGGGCGAGGAAGCGCTGGGCGAAGGAGCCGGTGAGCAGGGCGACGAAGCCGATGCCGACGATGAGGACGACGGTGGAGACGATCTCGCCGCCGGTCGTGGTCGGGGTGATGTCGGAGCCGAGGGTGGTCATCGTCGTCACCGCCCAGTAGATGTCGTCCCAGAAGCTGAGGTTCTCCGCGTGCCCCTCGAAGGCGCCGAACAGGGCCGCACCCCCGACCGCGGTCAGCACCGCCAGCAGGGCGGCGTAGCGCAGGCCCTCGAGCGAGAAGACCTCGCGCGAGAGTTGGGCCAGGCGCAGCAGTCGCAGGAGCCGAAGCAGCCGCAATACGCGCAGGCTCTGCAGGCCGGCGGGCAGGACCGGCGGCGTCAGGAAGACGATGATCACGTCGAGCGGGCGGTGGCGGATGTAGGCCCAGCGGTCGGGGACGACGGTCATCATCGTCACGAACTCGATCAGGAACGCGGTCCAGGTGATCCAGTTGAGGACGATCGCCACCGTCTCCAGGGCGCCGCCGGGATGGGACTCGGTGATCGCCACCGTCGGCAGGGTGAGGGCCGCCGCGATCAGCATCGGCGTGTTCAGCTTCGCGGCCACCCGGGTGCTGCGGGCGTCCATCCCGGGAGCGTAGCGCTCGGGCGCGGCTGCGGCTTGGGAGCTCACGGCGTCTTGATTCGACGCCGCCCGGTCGACCCCCTTTGCGTACCATGGGCAGGCAATCAACTAACTCAGGAGATGTCTACTCGATGACCGTCAGCACCGCCACGCAGGACTACAAGGTGGCCGACATCGGCCTCGCCGACTTCGGGCGCAAGGAGATCGCGCTGGCCGAGGTCGAGATGCCCGGCCTGATGCAGACCCGCGAGGAGTTCGCCGCGACCCAGCCGCTGAAAGGCGCGCGCATCACCGGATCGCTGCACATGACGATCCAGACGGCGGTCCTGATCGAGACCCTGGTCGCGCTCGGCGCCGAGGTGCGCTGGGCCAGCTGCAACATCTTCTCGACCCAGGACCACGCCGCCGCGGCGATCGCCGCGACCGGGATCCCGGTCTACGCCTGGAAAGGCGAGACCCTGGAGGAGTACTGGTGGTGCACCGAGCAGGCGCTGCTCTGGCCCGACGGCGAGGGCCCGAACATGATCCTCGACGACGGTGGCGACGCGACCCTGCTGGTCCACAAGGGCACCGAGTTCGAGGGGGCCGGCGCGGTTCCGGACCCGTCGACCGCCGACTCGGGCGAGTTCAAGATCATCCTCGAAACGCTGCAGCGCTCGCTCGCCGAGGATCCGCAGCGCTGGACCAAGGTCGGGGAGGGGATCCAGGGCGTCACCGAGGAGACCACCACTGGCGTCCACCGGCTCTACCAGTTGGCCGAGGCCGGCGAACTGCTGTTCCCGGCGATCAACGTCAACGACTCGGTCACCAAGTCGAAGTTCGACAACCTCTACGGCTGCCGTCACTCGCTGGTCGACGGCATCAACCGCGGCACCGACGTGATGATCGGCGGCAAGGTCGCGGTGATCTGCGGCTACGGCGACGTCGGCAAGGGCTGCGCCTCCTCGCTGCGCGGCCAGGGCGCCCGCGTGATCGTCACCGAGATCGACCCGATCTGCGCCCTGCAGGCGGCGATGGAGGGCTACGAGGTGAAAACCCTCGAGGACGTCGTCGAGACGGCCGACATCTTCGTCACCGCCACCGGCAACAAGGACATCATCACCGCCGAGCACATGGCGCGGATGAAGCACAACGCGATCGTCGGCAACATCGGCCACTTCGACAACGAGATCGACGTCGCCGGGCTCGAAGGCGGCGCCGCCGAACGGATCAACATCAAGCCGCAGGTCGACGAGTGGCGCTTCCCCGACGGCCACTCGATCGTGCTGCTCTCCGAGGGCCGGCTGCTCAACCTCGGCAACGCGACCGGGCACCCGAGCTTCGTGATGTCGAACTCGTTCACCAACCAGGTGATCGCCCAGATCGAGCTCTTCGGCAAGGGCGGCCAGTACGAGGCAAAGCAGGTGTACGTTCTGCCCAAGCACCTCGACGAGAAGGTCGCCCGCCTCCATCTGGAGGCGCTCAGCGTCAAGTTGACCGAGCTCAGCTCCGATCAGGCCTCATACCTCGGCATCCCCGTCGAGGGCCCGTACAAGCCGGACCACTACCGCTACTAGGAGCGCCGCAGGCGGCCCGCCAGGGCCGCCTGCATGCCCGGCCACTCGGGTCGGGTGATGCTGTAGATCGCCGAGTCGCGGATGCGGCCGTCGGGCATCACCCTGTGGGCGCGCAGGATGCCCTCCGGCTGGGCGCCGATGCGGGCGATCGCGGCGCGCGAGCGCTCGTTCAGCTTGTCGGTCAGGAGTTCGACCCGGTTGACCTCCCAGGCGTCGAAAGCGTGGGTGAGCATCAGCAGCTTGGCTTCGCTGTTGACGTGGGTCCGCTGGGAGCTCGCGGCGAGGAAGGTGGAGCCGATCTCCACCCGACGATGGGCGGGCTCGATCGCCATGAAGCGGGTGCTGCCGACGATTCGGTCGGCCTCGGCGTCGACGGTGGCGAAGGCGAGCTCTCGTCCGGCGGCGAAGGCGGCCTCGGCGGCGGTGAAGAACTCATCCATCTGATCCGGGCGCGGCACGGTGGTCACCCAGAGCGCCGAGAGGTCGCCGTCGGCGATCGCCGCTTCGAGGCCGGCCCGGTGGCGTTCGGAGTCGAGCGGCTCGAGGCGAATGCCGTGACCACTCAGCGTCACCTTCTCGACCGCGACGGCCGGCTCGCCGGGGCTTGCGTCGGTGGCCATCGGAGAAAGATAGACGTGGCCGCTCCGGCTCCCCTAGGCTGCCGACGATGGAACGGACCGCGGTGGTGACCGGAGCATCGAGCGGGATCGGAGCCGCCACGGCGCGGGCGCTGGCGGGGGACGGCTACCAAGTCGTGCTCGGGGCGCGGCGGCTGGAGCGGCTGGAGGAGCTGGCGGGGACGATCGGCGGCGAGGCGATCGCGCTCGACGTCACCGACCCGACCTCGGTTGAGGCGTTCGTCGCCCGCGTTCCGGCCTGTGACGTGCTCGTCAACAACGCCGGCGGCGCCCTCGGGCTGGAAGCGCTGGGGGAGGCCGACGAAGAGCTGTGGCGGACGATGTACGAGGCGAACGTGCTGGGGACGATGCGGATGACCCGCGCCCTGCTGCCGCGGCTGATCGAGTCCGGTGACGGCCATGTCGTCGGCGTCACCAGCATCGCCGCCTTCGAGACCTACCGCGGCGGTGCCGGCTACGCCGCCGCCAAGCATGCCCAGCGGGCGGCGCTGCGCACCCTGCGGCTGGAGCTGCTGGGCGAGCCGGTCAGCGTCACCGACGTCGCTCCCGGCATGGTCGAGACCGAGTTCTCCCTGGTCCGCTTCGACGGGGACGAGGAGGCCGCGGCCAAGGTCTACGAGGGGATGGAGCCGCTGCGGGCCGAGGACGTCGCCGAGTGCATCCGCTGGGCCGTCGCCCAGCCCGCCCACGTCAACATCGACGAGATCGTCGTCCGCCCGCGTGACCAGGCGCGAGCAACCGAGGTGCACCGGCGGACCTAGACGAGCGTTCGCGACGAGCTTAGACTGAGGCCATGTGTAGAAATATCCGCACCCTCCACAATTTCGAGCCAGCCGCGACCGAGGACGAGGTTCACGCTTCCGCGCTGCAGTACGTGCGCAAGATCAGCGGCTCCACCAAGCCCTCGCAGGCCAACCAGGAGGCGTTCGACGAAGCGGTCGAGGAAGTCGCCGAGGTGACGGCGACCCTGCTCGACCGCCTGGTCACGACGGCGCCGCCGAGGGATCGCGAGGTCGAGGCGGCCAAGGCCAAGGCACGCTCCGAAAAGCGCTTCGCGGCCTGAGCTCAGACTCAAACGCGGGGCTCCGGAAACGACAAGACCCGCCGGAGCGGGTCGAGTCTGGTGAAGCGGGGAACCACCCCGCAGGCGAATGACACTCTGCCTCAGGCTAGCACGGCAGTTCGGCCCAGAACTCGACTGCTCCTGACGAATCTACAACTGCGGAGAGCGCCGGAATCGAACCGGACCCGATCGGTTGGATCGGGCACAGCGAGTGTCATTCGCGTGGAGCACGCCTGTCTCCTTCACCCTCCTGCGGCCGATGCTAGGGGGCGGATCCAGCCCTGAGAAGGGACACACAGTTGGCACACACCTCTGACACCTACGCCCCTGCGGCCTGGGGCTCCCAGTGGAAGCGCTTGCTGGCGATGCGGGCGCCGGCAATGGCCCAGAGCGCCAGGACGAGGACGTTGCCGAGGTCGATGCCGCTGCCCTTCGCGTCGGGGGAGAGGGTGGTCTGCAGGCCCAGGGCCAAGTGATAGAGGGGAAAGACCTCGCCGACGGTTTCCAGCCAATGTGGGAGCTGGTCGACGGGGATCCAGATGCCGGAGAAGAAGGCGAGGATGACGACGGTGAAGGGGGCGATCGTGGAGGCCGAGTCCGGCGTGGTGGTGACCGCGGTGAGGGCGATCCCGAGCGAGCAGCAGGTGGCGGTCCCCAGCACCACGTAGAGGACGAAGGCGGGGAAGGTCGAGGTCGGGATCGGGACGCCGTAGGCGAGCGCCCCGACCGCGAGCAGGACCACGGTCATGAACAGGGCCTGGGCGGTGGCGCGGGTGATCTGGGCGGCGATGAAGGTCCAGGGCGGCATCGGCGTGCCGCGGTAGCGCTTGAGCTGACCGTTCTCGCGCTGGGTGGTCAGCGAGACCGCGAGCGTGGTGAAGGTCGAGAGGGCGACCGAGTAGGCGACGATCCCCGCGGTGAAGTAGGCCTGGGCACTGAGCTTGAGGTCGTTTGGCAGCGTCGCCGTGTCGCGGCCGCCGTGGTTGAAGAGCGAGTTGAAGAGGACCAGCAGGATCAGCGGGAAGGCGACGGTGAAGACCAGCGCCCGCGGCGTGCGCAGGGCGACCAGGATCGCCATCCGGGCCTGGGCGAGGACGATGCCGCGGTCCTTCACCGGGGCTCCTCGCGGGTCAGCTCGAGGAAGATGTCCTCGAGGTTGGGACGGCGGACCTCGAGCTCGTCCAGGGCCAGCCCGCGCTCCTCGGCCAGTCCGAGCAGCGCGTAGAGGTCATGCTGCGGTTGCTCGGTCTCGATCTCGACCCGGTTGCCCGCGACCTGGAGCGGGGCGGCGGCGCGGCCGCGGATCTCCTCGACGCTGAGGCCGCCATCGAGCGTGAAGCCGATCACGGTGCGGCGGCCGAGGCTCGCGCCGAGCTCCTCGGTGCGGCCTTGGGCGACGATGCGGCCGTCGCGGAGGATCGCCACGCGGTCGGCCAGGTGCTGGGCCTCGTCCATGTAGTGGGTGGTGAGGAAGACGGTCTTGCCGAGCGCCTTCAGGCCCTCGATCATGTTCCAGGCGTCGCGGCGGGCGGTCGGATCGAAGCCGGTGGTGGGCTCGTCGAGGAAGATCAGGTCGGGGTCGCCGACGATCCCGATGGCGACGTCGGCGCGGCGTTTCTGGCCGCCGGAGAGGGTGCCGACGCGGGCATCGCGCTTGTCGCCGAGGCCGACCAGCTCGATCGTCTCCTCGACCGGGCGCGGCGAGTCGTAGAAGCGGGCGAAGAGGGCGATCGCCTCGCGCACGGTCCAGAGCGGGTCGAGCTCGCACTCCTGCAGGACCGCTCACCGAGCTCACGCTACCCAAGACCGGCGAGCCGAGAGGGTTCGAGCCGCTGAAACTAGTTTGCTAAACTAATTACCAACGCTAATCAATGACTCCGAAAGCCGCCGACACCTCTCTCACCGACGCCGCGGCACAGCTGCGGCTCGGCATCGTGCGCACCGCGCGGCGGCTGCGTCAGGAGGCCGCAGCCGAGGCGACGGGCCTGACCCCGACCTCGACCTCAGCTCTGGCGACGATCGAGCGCCACGGCCCGCTGACCCCGAGCGAGCTGGCAGAGCTGGAGCGGGTGCGGCGGCCCACGGTCACCCGCACCCTCGGCTGCCTCGAACGGGAGGGGCTGATCGAACGCACGCCGGACCCCGCCGACGGCCGCAGCGCCCTGGTCAGCGTCAACGCCGCCGGGCGCGAGCGCCTGCGCCGCCTGCGCGGGCGCAAGAACGCCTACCTGGCGCGGCGCATGCGCGACCTGCCCGCCGCCGACGTCGAGACGCTGGAGCGGGCCGCGGAGATTCTCGAGGGCATGCTGGAGAGTGAAGACGCGCCGGCCCGGCGCGGCCGCTCGTGAGCGCCGCCCTGCGCCGCTCGTTCAACTCGCTCGAGGTGCCCAACTACCGGCGCTACTTCGCCGGCCAGCTGATCTCGCTGTCGGGCACCTGGATGCAGACGGTGGCGGCGATCTGGCTGATCCTGACCCTCACCGACAGCGGCATCGCCGTCGGCCTGACCACCGCCCTGCAGTTCCTGCCGATGCTGCTGATCGGGGCGTGGGGCGGGCTGCTGGCCGACCGCATACCCAAACGCAAGCTGCTGATCGCGACCCAGGCGCTGATGGCGATCCCCGCCGTCGGCCTCTTCGCGGTAACGGCGACGGGCGTGGTCGAGCCTTGGATGGTCTACCTCGCGGTCTTCGCGATGGGCAGCGTCAACGCTGTCGACAACCCCGCGCGCCAGAGCTTCGTGATGGAGATGGTCGGGCCCAACCGGGTCGTCAACGCGGTCAGCCTCAACAGCGTGATCGTGCAGATGGCGCGCATCGTCGGCCCCGCCCTGGCCGGCCTGCTGATCGCCGGCTTCGGCGTCGTCCCCTGCTTCGCCCTCAACGCGCTCACCTTCGTGGCGATGATCCTCGCCCTCTGGGGCATGGATCCGAGCGGCCTGCACCCCGAGCCGGTCGCCCCACGTGAGCCCGCGGCGATCCGGGCCGGGCTGCGCTACGTCCTCCGCACTCCCGAGCTGGCGGTGCCGCTGGCCTTGATGGCGCTGGTCGGGACCCTCGGCTTCAACTTCCAGGTGGTGCTGCCGCTGCTGGCCAAATTCAGCTTCGACGGCGGTGCCGGGACCTACGCGGTGATGGTCTCGGCGATGGCGGTGGGCTCGATCGCCGGCGCCCTCGTCAACGGCGCCCACGGGCGCACCGGCCCGCGGCTGATCGCCGGCGGCGCGCTGGCCTTCGGGGTTGCCGCCCTGCTCTCGGCGGCGATGCCCTCGCTTGCCTTCGAGATCGTCACCCTGGCCCTGCTCGGTGCCGCCGCCGTCACCTTCGCGGCGACGATCAACTCGACCCTGCAGCTGGCGGTGGCGCCGAAGATGCGAGGCCGGGTGATGGCGCTCTACTCGGTCGTCTTCCTCGGCTCGACCCCGATCGGCGGCCCCCTGACCGGATGGCTGGCGGAAACCTACGACCCGCGCGTGGCATTGCTGCTGGCGGGCATCACCGGCATCTCCGCCGCCTGGGCCGCCCACGTCTCCTTCGCCCGCATCAGCAGCCGTACCTCCAGCGGCCCGAAGATCAAGGAGTTGGCGGCTTAACCCGCTATCAGTAGGGAGGCCGGCGAGAGGCTCGCCGGACACTCCCCGCTGTTCGTCCGGCGAGCCTCTCGCCGGCCTCCTACTACTAGCCCGTGTACCCCGCCGACTTCAGATAGGCGGCCGCCGCTTCCTTCGGCGTCTGTTTTTCGAGTTCGACCCGGGCGTCGAGCTCCTGCATCACCGGCAGGGTCAGGCCTTTCTGCACCTCGAGGATCGTCTTTTCGTAGTCCGGGCCGGCCTTCGCCACGACCTTCGGCGTGGTGACGAAGATGATGTTTCCGGCCGGGAAGACGTGCTTGTCGTCTTCGAGGATCACGAACTTGTCCTTTTCCGCCGACAGCTGCGGATCGGTGGTGAAGAGGATCGAGAGATCGGCTTGGCCCTTTTCGAGGACCGTGTAGCGGAGGCTGATGTCGACTGGGTTGAAGGACTTGAATTTCAGCCCGTACAGTTCTTCCAGTCCGGCCAGGCAGTCGATCCGCTGGCGGCACTCGGGGGAGCCGTAAAGCGCCAGTTTTTCCGATACGCCTTCGAGATCGGAGACGTCTTCGAGCCCGTACTTCTCAGCCGTCTTCTTCAGGGTGCCGACCGCGTTGGCGCTGGCGAACGGGGTCGGGGCGAAGGCCGTCAGGTCTTCCTTTTCGAATTCGGCCTTGGCTTTCTCGTAGGCCCCTTGGGCGTCGGAGGGAACGTCTTCGGGTTCGAGCCCGAAGAAGGAGGTCAGGGCCGTGCTGGCGTACTCCGGGTAGCCGGAGATCGCACCCGACTGAACCGCTTTATGGGCGACCGTTTCGGAGCCGAGGCTGAGATCGCTGTTGGCTTTGTAGCCGGCCGCGACCAGGGCCTGGGTATAGATTTCCCCGAGGATTTCCTGTTCGGGGAAGTTCTTCGAGCCGATCGTGAGGCTCACCTTGCTGTTGTCGGGGTTGGAGACGATTGCGGCGCCTTCCCCTTCGCTCGCGGTGCTGGAGCTGCTGTCGCTACTGCTGCCGCAGGCGCTGACGCCGAGCGCCAGCGCAAGCGCGGCCAGCATCGCGAACGCCATGCCCAGCCTCGTTTTGTCGAACCTCACTGTGGTGCCTCCTTGTGTGTTGTCGGACGGATCACGCGGGCCTCAACTTAAGGCCCTTGGAAGTGAGCAGGCGTTGCAGCCCGGCGAGCGAGAACTCGAGCGCGAGGGCGAGGAGAGCGACGAGGATCGCGCCCGCGAGGACGCCGTCGGGCCCGTAGACGTTTTCGCCGAGGATGAATTCCCCGAGCGTCGCGACTCCCGCCAGCGGCGCGATCGTCGCGGTGGCGACGATGTTGATCGTCGCCGTGCGAATGCCGGTGAAGATGCTCGGTATCGACATCGGCGCCTCGACCTTGCGAATGATCTCGAGCTCGGTCATGCCCATCCCTCTGGCAGCTTCGACGCTGGGGCGGTCGACCTGGCGGATGCCGACGAAGGTGTTGGTGAGGATCGGCGGGATGCCGAGGACGGCGAGGGCGACGGTCAGGTTCAGCAACCCGACCCCGATCACCGCCGCCATCAGCGCGATCAGGGCCAGCTCGGGGACCGCCCGGCCGGCGTTCCCGAGACCGAGCGCGACGAATTCCCCGGCCCCCCGATGTCCGAAGAAGAGCCCGGCCGGCAGGGCGATCGCGAGCGCCAGCGCCAGCGCCAGCAGCGTCACCTCGAGCTGCGTGAGCATCAGTTCGAGCACCTGATCGATGCCGCCGACCCCGTTGCCGCCGGTGACGCTCGACGGCTGTGGAGTGAGGATGAATTCCAACGCGCCGCCGAACGAGGCGAGCACCGGGGTGGCGATCACGATGCCGTTGCCCGGCGCCAGGGCGTCGTGAAGTACTGGACGGTCAGCAGGACGGCGTCGAAGAAGAGGGCCATCGCGACCACGATCCCGCCGGCGATGATGATCGTGGTCGGAAAGCGGAGGTTGCCTTCGCCGAGGATCTGGGTGCCGAGGCCGCCGCCGCCGGCGAAGACGGCAAGGGTGGCGATCGCGATCGTGCTGACGGTGGCGATTCGGAGGCCGCCGATGATCTCCGGGGTGGCGAGCGGCAGCTCGACGCGCCAGAGGACCTGTCGGTCGGTCATGCCCATGCCGCGAGCGGAGTCCTTGGCCGACTCGGGCACGTTGTCGAGGCCGACGGTGACGTTGCGGTAGATGATCTGCAGGGTGTAGGCGCTGAGCGCGATGATCGCCGTGTCGCGGCCGCGTCCCGTGATCGGCAGCAGGAGCAGGAAGAAGGCGATGCTGGGGATCGCGTAGAGGACGCCGGTCCCGGCCAGGAGGGGCGGCCGCAGCCACCTGCGGCGATGCGCAAGCAGCGCCAGGGCGAAGGCGACGGCGAAGCCGAGGACGACGGAGATGAGGACGAGTTCGAGTTGCTGCAGAGCCGGGGTCCCATAGCGGTCGATGTTTTCCCAGGCCCAGTCTCCGCAGAACAGGTGATTGGGTTTCGCCTGGCAGGGGAGGTTGCCGGCGTTGCGTTCCTGGATGAAGCCCTTGCCGACTTCGCCGACTGCCGCCAACAGCGCCGGGCTAGCCATGCGGCCGCTCCACGGCGCTGTGCTCCTCCGTCTTCGCCTCCGGCGATTTGAGGAACTCGGAGATGATCTCGACCGAGAGGACGCCGTAGATCCGGCCTTGGTGGTCGACCACGGCCGCGTACTGGGCCTCGCCCTGGAGCAGGTCGGCGAGGGCGTCGCGCATGATGTCGTCGCGGTCGAGCAGCGGCCCGAGCGGGGAGTCGGGGCGACTGGGGACGGTCTCGGCGCGGAGGTCGCGCTCGGAGAGCCAGCCGAGTGGGCGCCGGTCGCTGTCGACCAGCAGGGGATAGGGGACTTCGACATCCGGGCCGGCGAGCTTCGCCCGCACCTCGGCGGTCGGTTGGCCGACGTAGGCGAGCGGCGCCTCCCAGAGGTCGATGTCGGCGACCCGCATCAGGGCCAGCCGCTTCAGCGCCCGGTCGGCGCCGACGAAGTCCTCGACGAACTCGGTTGCCGGCGCCATCAGGATCTCGGCCGGGGTCGCGTACTGCTCGACCTTGCCGCCCTCCTTCATGATCGCGATCCGGTCACCCATCTTGATCGCCTCGTCGATGTCGTGGGTGACGAAGAGGACGGTCTTGCGGACCTGTGCCTGCAGGCGCAGGAATTCGTTCTGCAGGCGCTCGCGGCTGATCGGGTCGATCGCCCCGAAGGGCTCGTCCATCAGCATCACCAGCGGGTCGGCCGCGAGGGCGCGGGCGACTCCGACGCGCTGCTGCTGGCCGCCGGAGAGCTGCGCCGGGTAGCGCTCGCCGAGCTCGGGGTCGAGCCCGATCAGCTCCAGCAGCTCGGCGCCGCGGGCCTCGATCCGGTCCTTCTTCCAGCCCAGCAGCTGCGGCACCGCGCCGATGTTCTCGCTGATCGTGCGGTGCGGGAAGAGGCCGATCTGCTGGATCACGTAGCCGATCTCCCGTCGCAGCCGCGCCGGGTCCTTGTCCCGCACCGACTCGCCGCCGACGAGGATGTCGCCCTCGGTCATCTCCACCGTGCGGTTGACCATCCGCATCGCCGTCGTCTTGCCGCAGCCCGAGGGGCCGACCAGCACGCAGATCTCACCGGCCGGGACTTCGAGCGTGAGGTGGTCCACGGCGAGCGCGTCGGAGCTGCCATAGCGCTTGGTGGCGCCCTCGTAGCTGACGGAGGAGGCTCCGGGCTGGGGCGGGGACTCGCTAGTGGCCTGGGCCTCGGGCACTGGATACGAGCCTATACCTCGCCGATACCGAATTCACCATGACAGGCCGGCACGCGTTGGCGCGCGGGCGTTCCGACGGCGGGGCTTCAGGCGAGCCCGAGGCGGCCGGCGCGCTCGCGGGCGCGGGAGACGATCTCGTCGAGCTCTGGCAGCCTGCCGCCGCGCATCAGCACCCGTCCCCCGACGACGGCGGTGTCGACGTCGGCGCCGGAGGCGGCGTAGACGAGGTTGGAGGCGAGCTCTCCGATCGCCAGCGCGGGCGAGCGTGGGTCGAGGAGGAGGAAGTCGGCCGCGGCGCCGACGGTGAGCGGCGCGCCCGCTCCCAGCACCGGCGCCCGGCCGCCGGTGGCGATCGCCCAGGCCTCGGCCGCCGCGATCACGGTCGGGTCGGCAGCGGCGTGCTTCTGGGAGAGGGCGAAGAGCTTGAGGTCGGCGAGCAGGTCCAGTGAGTCGTTGGAGCCGGCGCCGTCGGTGCCGAGCCCGACCGCGACTCCGCCCGCCCGCGCCCCGGGATAGGGAAAGACGCCGCCGACGGCGAGCTTCATGTTGGCGGCCGGATTGGTGACGAGGGTGCAGCCGCGCGCCGCAACCAGCTCCAGCTCCTCGCGGTCGAGCCAGACTCCGTGTGAGAGCACGGTGCGCTCGCTCAGCATCCCGAGCCGGTCAAGGTAGGCGGCCGGGCGCAGGCCGTGGGCGGCGAGGCAGTCCTCGACCTCGCGCTCGGTCTCGGAGAGGTGGATCTGGATCGGCAGCCGGCGCTCGCTGCCGAGCTCGGCGACCCAGCGCAGCGAGTCCTCGCTGACCGTGTAGATCGAGTGCGGCGCCAGGGCGGGGGACACCGCCGGGCCCATGTCGGCGAGCTGCTCGAGGCTGCGCAGCGCCGTCTCCCGCATCCCCTCGGCGTCGCCGTCCGCGTCGAAGAGCGGCGCCCCGACCGTGGCCTTGATCCCGGTGTCGGCGACGGCGCGGGCGGTCGCCCCCGGGTGCCAGTACATGTCCCAGAAGCGGGTCGTGCCGCCGCGCAGCATCTCGGCGCAGGCCAGCCGCGCTCCCCAGTAGACGTCCTCCTCGTCGAGCTTCGCCTCAACCGGCCAGATCCGCTCCCGCAGCCAGGGCATCAGCGGCAGGTCGCCGCCGCTGCCGCGGAACAGGGTCATCGCCGCGTGGGTGTGGCCGTTGACCAGAGGCGCGACCAGCGGGGCACCCCCGGCGTCGATCGTCTCGTCGTCAGGCCGCGCTGAGACGCCCGGCCCGAGCTCGGCGATCAGCCCGTCGACGCAGCGCATGCCGACGGTCTCGGCGCCGAGCGTCGCCCCGGTCACCGTCAGCGTCACTTCGCCCCTTCGCATGGCGCCTTACTCGGCGATATGCCGAGGAAGGCGCCAACTGCCGTCATCGGCCGACCGCCCCAAGCTGCGGCAGCACCGCCGCCAGGCCGTCGCGCAGGCGGCTCGCGTTGGCGATCCGGTCGTCCTCCAGCCCGGCGACGTCGAGCCCTCCCGCGCCGATCCCGTTGGCGAGGTTGTCGACGACGCAGAGCGCCGCGTAGTCGAGGCCGAGCTCGCCGGCGACGACGCACTCGGAGGCGATCGTCATCCCGACCACGTCGGCGTGGGCGGCGATCAGCCGCACCTCGGCCGGGGTCTCGAAGCGGGGCCCCAGCGTCTGCCAGTAGATGCCGCCGTCGCGCGGCGCCTGCCCTCCCGCCTCCCAGGCCTCGAGGACTTCGGCGCGCCAGCGCGGGTCGAAGCCCGGGGCCGAATGGGCGCGGGCGTCGGCGAAGACCGAGGGCCCGAGGTGGAGGGCGATGAAGTCGTCGGGGCAGAGCAGGCTGCCGACCGGCAGCTCGGGGTGGAGCGAGCCGACCGAGCCGATCGCGAGCACGCGGTCGCAGCCCTGCTCGGCCAGCGGCCGCAGGTTGGCGGCGTGGTCGATCTGGTGCGGGAGGACGTAGGGCGCGTCGGCGGGGCCGTGGCGCTGGACGATCGCCGCCCCGTGCTCGGCCGCCGCCGCCGCGATCTCCTCGCCGCCTGGACCGAGCGCGTTGCTGCCGAGGATCACCGCCAGACGTCCCATCGACCGATCCTACGCGCCCTCGCGACGGGCCTTGAACGCGGCCGCGGCCTCGTCGTGGTCGACGATCGGCTCGGGGTAGTCGAGCCTGGAGAACCCTTCCATCAGCCAGGGCCGGAAGATCGCCTTGCCTCGGACCTGCTCCAGCTCCGGTAGGTAGCGGCGCACGTAGATGCCGTCGGGATCGAAGCGTTCGGCCTGGCGCACCGGGCTGAGGACGCGGTTGGGCCGGGTGTCGTTGCCGGTGCCCGCGACCCACTGCCAGTTGCCGGCGTTGTTGGCGATCTCGCCGTCGCTGAGCAGGTCCCAGAAGTGCCAGGCGCCCGCCCGCCAGTCGAGGTAGAGGTCCTTGGTGAGGAAGGAGGCGACGGTCAGCCGCGCCCGGTTGTGCATGAAGCCCTCGGCCGCGAGCTGACGCATCCCCGCATCGACCAGCGGGTAGCCGGTGCGGCCCTCCCGCCAGGCCTCCAGCGCCCGCCGCGAGCGGGACCAGCGGTCGCCGCGCGGACGGTAGTCGCGGTGTGGGAGGGAGGGGGTGGCGGCGAGCACCTGGTGGTGGAAGTCGCGCCAGCAGAGCTGGCGCACGAAGGGCTCGCCGCCGGCCCGCTCGCGCGCTTCCAGCATCAGCGCCAGCGGCGAGACGCAGCCGAAGCGCAGGTAGGCGCTGAGCCGGGAGGTGCCGTCGCCGGGGAGGTCGTCGTGGCACTCGCCGTAACCCCCGAGCCCGTCGCGGAGAAAGGCCCGCGCCAGCCGCCGTCCCTCGGCCTCGCCGCCTTGCGCCCGTCGCGGAGACCGGGTGCCGCCGCTGAGCGCCTTCAGGGTCGGTAGGCGTCCCGCCGGAATCCGGTCGGGGACGTCGAGCGCTCGCGGGGGCCCGAGCCGTCGCCGCAGTGGCAGCTCGCTCCAGGCGCGGTGGTAGGGAGTGAAGACCCGGAAGTGGTCGCCGCCACCGGGGGTCACCGCCCTAGGGGGCGCGATCGTCACGCCCGAGTGGCGGTGGAAGCCGATCCGCTCCGCCTCGCATGCCGCCGCCAGCCGCCGCTCGCGGGCGGTTGCGTAGGCGCTGTAGTCGGCGCTGACGTGGATCTCCTCGGCGCCGCACTCGCGCGCCAGCGCAACCGCCTCCGCGACCGGGTCGCCCCGCCGCAGGAAGAGCCGGCCGCCGGCCCGGTGCAGCGCCTCGTCGAGGTCCGCCAGGGCCTCGCGCATGAAGGCGACCCGGTTCGGGGCGGCGAAGCGCGAGCCCAGCAGGGTCTCGTCGAAGACGAAGAGCGGCACCGTGCGCTCGGCCCGGGCCGCGGCCGTCAACGCCGGGTTGTCGTGCACTCGCAGGTCGCGGTTGAAGAGCACCAGTGCGGTCTTCACATCGCCTATGGTGACCGCTGTGACCGACCGGGGCTCAGGACGAGAGGAGACCGAGGGCGAACGTCTCGACCGCAACCTCGGCGAGCTGCTGCAGGAGCTGCGGGTCGTCTTGCCCGGCGTCCAGGTCCTCTTCGCCTTCCTGCTGGCAGTGCCGTTCCAGCAGAACTTCACCAAGATCACCTCCTTCCAGCAGACGGTCTACTTCGTGACCCTGCTGCTGACGGCGATCACCGCGGTGCTGCTGATCTCCCCCTCCGCCTACCACCGGATCACCTTCCGCATGCAGCAGAAGGACCACCTCGTCACTCTCGCCAACCGCTTCGCGATCGTCGGCATCGGCACTCTGGCGCTGGCGATGACCGGCGCGATCGTGCTGATCACCGACGTCCTCTACGGCTCCACGGCGACGGCCGTGACCGGCGCTCTTGCCCTGCTCACCTTCGTGATGTTCTGGTACCTGCTGCCACTGAAGCGGCGGCTCAGCTCTGAGGAGGAGCCGGACCCGCCGGATTCGGACTCGCCGTAGCGCGCGTCTCCCGCAGCTTCTCCAGCTCGGCGGCGAGGTCGTCGACGAAGGGGAGGTCGGGAGCCCGGCGCCGCAGCATCTCCAGGTCGCCCGTCCAGACGCGTTCCTTGACGTCGAGCGGGGCCTCGAACTCTTCTCCGGCCGACTCGCCTTCGCTGGCGAGGGCGCGGCGGAGGACCCGGATGTTGGAGAGCTTGTCGGCCGCGTAGATCGCCGCCGCGTCGCCGCCGACCTCCTCGACGTGGCTGCGGTGCGCGTCCTTGCGAGGCTCGAAGGGCTTGATCGAGTCGTCTTCGGTCAGCGCCGCGACCAGGCGGGCGACCGGCTTGCCGAATTCAGCGGCGATCTCGTCGCTGCTGGCGTCGCTGTCCTCGACTACGTCATGGAGCAGGGCGGCCGCGACCGTGCACTCGCCGAAGCCGTGCTCGGCCAGCAGTTCGGCGACGGCGACCGGGTGGTGGATGTAGGCCATGCCGCCGCTGCCGTTGCGGGTCTGGCCGGCGTGCGCGGCTTCCGCCTTCGCCAGGGCCCTGGCGATCAGCTCCGACTCGGCGGCCGCGGCCTCGATCGTGGATGCGGGCATGGCTCCGAGCCTAACGCGGGGACGAATCGGCTCAGGCGGTGGCGACCGGCTTCGCCGTCCGCACCGGCAGCTCGTACTCGGCCCGCTCGATGCCCAGCTCGATGGCTGCCGGATCCCCGCCCAGCTCCGTCCAGCGCGCGACCGCTTCGGCGCTGAAGCGGTCGAGGAACTCGTCCGAGTGCAGTGGGTCGTGGTGGAAGAGGACGGTGCGCCCGGCGCCGGTGCGACGGGCGAAGGCGAGCGAGTCGCGCAGCGGCGAGTGCCCCCAGCCGACGTGGTCGGGGTACTCGGCGTCGGCGTACTGGCCGTCGTGGATCAGCAGCGAGGTGTCGTGGGCGAGCGCGAAGCCGGAGATCCAGTCCTCCTCGAGGCGGTCGAGGTCGGCGCCCAGACCTGGCTCGTGGTCGGGGATGTAGGTCAGCGAGGAGTCGCCGTCGTCGATCCGGTAGCCGAGCGTCGGCCCGCGATGGGAGACCGAGGCGGCGCGGATCCGGGCCGGGCCGATCTCCCACTCACTGTCGGGGGCGTGGCGGAAGGAGACGTCGCAGGGCAGCTCCCGCACCTCGACAGGGGAGAGCGGCGCGGAGATGTAGCGGGCGATGCGATCGCGCAGCGAGGCCTCGGGGGAGGCGGGCCCCCAGACCACGATCTCGGTCTGGGGCCGGAAGGCGGGGGCGAAGAAGGCGAGGCCGAGGATGTGATCGAGGTGGAGGTGGGTGAGGAGGATGTGCAGCCGTCTCGGCTCGTTGCCGAGCGCGAGGCCGAGGCTGCGGATGCCGCTGCCGGCGTCGAGCGCCAGCAGCGAGCCGTCGGAGAGGGTGACGCCGACGCAGGAGGTGTTGCCGCCGTAGCGGATCGTCTCCGGCCCGGGGGAGGGAATCGAGCCGCGCGTCCCCCAGAGCTTCACCTTCATGCCGGCTGCGCTCCGTCGCCGTTTGTGCCGGCCGGCCAGAAGATCGCGATGCCACCCTGCGAGCCGTGGGCGGTGAGGATCGGAAAGGCGGAGACCTCGACCGCGTGGCTGGCGCCATCGCTGGAATGGATCACGTACTCGGCATGGGCGGGGCGGCCGCTGCGAACGGCGGTGACCAGGGGCAGCTCGTCGTAGGGGATCGGCTCGCCGCTCTCGTCGAAGGGCCCGAACAGCGAGCCCCACTCCTCGGCGCCGACGGTGCCGAGCTCCTCGAAGCGCTTGCCCAGCATCATCCCGGCGGCCTCGTTGTAAAAGGCGAGAACGCCGCCCTCGTCGACGAGGAACGCCGGCGTCGAGAGCGCCGACATCAGGTTGCGGGCGAGAATCAGCTCCAGGGGCCTCTGCGTCACAAATGACACTTTAGTTCGTCGTTTGGTTAGCGCTAGGCATTGGCCGGGATTGCCCTGCAGAAAGCCGAAACCGAAGTGGGCAGCCTCTCCGTCCCGCATACCCGGCAGAGTGATTTTCGTCACACCGGCTGGGAATTGGTCACACCCCGGCAGGAATTTCGTGCGTTCGGTCGGCGGCTCCCGGCACGGCGGCGGGCCCATGTACGACCTGCCTCCAAGCGCCGTCGAGTAGAACTCACGGCTCGATGCGCGAGCGAACCCGCACCTACGGCGTGGCGATGACCCTCAACCGGCCGGTCGCCGCCTGGGGTCGGTTGCGGGTCGAGGGGCTCGAGGCGATCCCCGAGAACGGGCCGCTGTTGATCCTCGGCAACCACGACAGCCACTGGGACCCGATCATGGTCGGGATCGCCGCCCGCAAGCGCCGCCAGATCCGGGCGCTGGCCAAATCGGACCTCTGGAAGGTGCGCGGCCTGGCTCCGGTCCTCAACGGCATGGGCCAGATCCCGATCGAGCGCGGCAAAGGCGACAAGCAGGCGCTGGCACGGGCGATCGAGGCGCTGCGGGCGGGGGTCTGCATCGGCGTCTTCCCCGAAGGGACCCGCTCCCGCGGCAAGGTCCTGCGCGCCCGCAGCGGCGTCGGCCGGCTGGCGCTCGAGGTCCCGGAGGCGCACGTGACCCTGGTCGCGATCGCGGGCACCTCCGACCTCACCGGCTTCCCCCGCCGCCCGCGCCTGAGCGTCCATTTCTTCAACCCGGCCGGCGGTCAGCCCCGCCCCGGCGAGGACCCGGGCGAGCTCTCGGCCCGGCTCCTGGCCGAGATCCGCGCCAAGGTCTCGCCGACGATCTCCTACCGCAAGCGCGGCCAGGTCTCCTCCTCCTAGTCCCCGGCCTCTTCGCCGTTGCTGTGCAGGGCGTACCACTGGGCGCCGAAGGAGGAGAAGTCGTTGCCGTTGGCTTCGCCGGGCTTCTTGTCGGCGACGTAGGTGTAGAGCGGGTGGCCGGCGTAGGTGACCTGGACGGTCCCGTCTTTGCGCTTGGTCGTGCCGAGCTTGGAGGAGGTCGCGCCTTCGCCCGCGGTCGGGTCGCCTTCGGTCAGGACCGGGGGCCAGACGCCGGCGCAGCCGCCGTAACAGGAGGACGTCGTGCCCTGGTCCTTGTGGAAGTCGTAGACGGTGAAGCCCTTGGCGTCGACCAGGACCGGACCGACCTTGGGGGCGCCGGCGACGGTGAGGACGGCGGCGCCGCTTTCGGCTCCCGGCGGTGATTGCGCCGCGGTGGTCGTTTCGCCGCCGTTGCCGCCATAGGCGCTGCCACTGGTGCTGTCGCTGCTGCTGCCGCAGCCGGCGATCGCCAGCACTGCCACGAGCGCCAGCGCTCCCAGCGCGAAGATGTTCCTGGTTCGGGTCACGTCACGTCCTCCTGGTTTGAGTTAGCTGATGCCGTCGCACCGGCGACATCGACCGGGGCGACAAAAGTTCGGTTGCCGGCGCGGACGCCGATCGCGCGGGTGCGGGAGAGGTCGAGCGCCGAGCTCAGCACCGCGTCGGAGTCGTCCCCCCAGCGGTAGGTGAAGGTGCCGGCGGGGACGCGTTCGCCGTCCGGGCCGCGCAGATAGACGCGGCAGAGCGTGCCGGAGCGAACCCCTTTGACGTACATGTGGATCTCGGTGCCGTAGGCGTGCGGCTCCAGCGTCGCGTAGATCTTCACGCCGCCCGGAAGCGCGCCGAACTCGACGTGCTGCTCCGGGCTGCCGCCGCCCCCGCTGGAGAGGATCGCGATCGCCAGCACCGCGGTGGCCGCGGCCACCACCGCACCGCCGAAGGCAAAGCCGAAGCGCCGCCGCTGCCGCCGCTGCCGGCCGCGCCTGCGCTCGCCGCCGATCGTCGCCGCGATCCGCTCGGCAAGTTCCGGGGAGGGCTGGGGCGCCGGCCGTTCGACCCGGTCGGGATCGGCGAGCGGCAGCAGCACCGCCACCGTCTGCAGCGACTCGGCCTCGGCCCGGCACTCCGCGCAGCCCTCCAGGTGCGCCGCAATCCCGGCGTGCTCGTCGGCCGGGAGGCCGCCGAGCACGTAGGCCCCGAGGGAGTGGCGCCACTCGCGGCACTCGTCAGTCTTCATAGCCCATCTCCTCCAGGACGACCCGCATCGCCTTGAGCCCGTAGTAGACGCGGCTCTTCACGGTTCCCTCGGGCACTCCCAGCTCGGCCGCGACCTCGTTGTAGGGGCGGCCGCGGAAGTGGGTCTCGAGCAGCACCCGGCGGTGGTCCTCGCCGATCCGCCGCAGCGCCTCCTCGACCTGCCAGGCGAGCAGCGCCTGCTCGAGCGGCTCGACCGCCGGCTCGACGCCGCCCTCGGCGACGCGCGGGCGGACGGCGCGGGCGCGGCTGAGGTCGATCACGACGTTGCGCAGGATCGCGAACAGCCAGGTGCGCAGGGAGCCGACCTCGGGGTCGAAGCGCTCGCCGGCGCGCCAGGCGCGGACGAAGGTCTCCTGCACCGCCTCTTCGGCGAGGCCGGAGTCGCCGAGCGAGCGCATCGCGAACCCGTACAGCTCGCCCGAGTGGGCCGCGTAGGCCTCTCGCACGTCCCGCTCTCGTGTCAGTGCCCCGGACTGCATCCGCCTCCATGTACGGGACGGACGCAGCCCGGGTTCAAGCTCTATCCCTCGAGTTTCCCGATCTTGAAGATTTTGGTCCCGCAATCGGGGCAGAGGCCTTGGATCGCCGGGCGGCCATTTTTCATGGTCACCTGTTTGGCGTCTTTGATCTCGACCTTCTTACGCTCTTTGACGCAGTAACCCTCGGGCATGAAAGCGCCCTCCTTTCGCCGCCGCTCCGCGGCAGTGCTCGCGTTGCACGCGAGGTGGATTGAGGCGAATGTAACGCAGGTCGGGGACATCACGCATGCCTATCGTGATTTTTCGCACAAAACGGCCATGAGTCCGGTCAACTACCCTCCGGCCCGCACTTCAGCACTGACCAAGCGCTTCCAAGGAGAAACCGAATGCCCGAAGCAGTCATCGTCGACACCATCCGCACGCCGATCGGCCGTGCCTTCAAGGGCTCGCTCGCCCAGCTGCGCCCGGAGGAGATGGGCGCCTTCGTCGTCGACCAGCTGCTCGAGCGCAACCCGGATGTGGACCCCGCGCTGGTCGAGGACGTGATCTGCGGCTGCGGCATGCCGCAGGGGCTCGAGGCATTCAACGTCGGGCGCATCATCTCGCTGCTCTCCGAGAAGCTGCCGCAGACCGTCAACGGCGTCACCGTCTCCCGCTACTGCGCCTCCAGCCTCGACGCGATCCGCCACGCCGGCAACGCGATCAAGGCCGGCGAGGGCGACGTCTACATCGCCGCCGGGGTCGAGTGGGTGAGCCGCTTCAACGAGCGCACCGAGCCCGCCGGCGCCGACGATCGCAACCCGAACCTGATCGGCGAGAACGGCCAGCCCAACGCCTACATCGACATGGGCATCACCGCCGTCAACGTCGCCAAGCACTACGACGTCAGCCGCGAGGACATGGACAAGTTCGCCCAGCGCTCGCAGGAACTGGCCGTCAAGTCCCAGGAAGACGGCTTCTTCGACCGCGAGATCGTCCCGGTCACCCTGCCCGACGGCACCGAGGTCAGCAAGGACGACGGCCCCCGCGCCTCCTCGACCCTGGAGAAGCTCTCGACCTTGCCGGAGGCCTTCGGCGGCGGCGGCGTCACCGCCGGCAACTCCTGCCCCCTCAACGACGGCGCCGCCGCGGTGCTGATCATGAGCGACGCCAAGGCCAAGGAGCTGGGCCTGACCCCGCGCGCCCGCATCATCACCGCCGCCACCTGGGGCAACGAGCCCGAGTACATGGGCGTGGCCCCGATCGGCGCGATCAAGAAGGTCCTCGAGCGCAGCGGCATGTCGATCGGCGACGTCGGCGCGGTCGAGCTCAACGAGGCTTTCGCCGCCCAGGTGATCCCGATCATGGACAAATGCGGGATCGAGGAAAGCAAGCTCAACACCCACGGTGGCGCGATCGCCCTCGGCCACCCCTTCGGGATGACCGGCGCCCGGATCATGGGCACCCTGCTCAACGTGATGGAGACCGACGACCACCAGGTCGGCCTCGAGACCATGTGCGTCGCCGGCGGTCAAGGCGAGGCGATGCTCGTCGAAAGGGTCTGACGAGAGAGCCTGTCCCGGTAGGGGTTCCGCTTAACTTTTTCGACGGCGCGCTCCGGCCGGCCGAGATTGGCGGCGGCGAAAAAGTACAAGACGCTTCACCCCTACCGGGACAGGCTCTAAGGTCACGCTCCGTGGAGACGCTGATCTACGAGCCCGATGGGCGGGTCGCGCGCATCACTCTCAATCGGCCGGAGAGAGGAAATGGCATCACGCCGCGGATGCCGGTGGAGCTGGCGGAGTGCGTGGAGCGGGCGAATCTCGATCCGGCCGTTCACGTCATCGCTCTCGCCGGCAACGGGAGCGGCTTCTGCGGCGGCTATGACCTGGTCGCCTCGGCCGAGGGGGACATGGGTGAGCTGGGTGGGGCCGAGGCCCCGGCCGGGTCGCCGCTGGACCCGGCCACGATCGGCGCCAACCACGTGCCGGAGTCGAACTGGGACCCGGTCACCGACTACCAGTTCATGAGCCGCAACGTGCGCGGCTTCATGAGCCTCTTCCACTCCGAGAAGCCGGTGCTCTGCAAGGTCCACGGCTACTGCGTCGCCGGCGGCACCGACATGGCGCTCTGCTCGGATCTGCTGGTTGTCGCCGACGACGCCAAGATCGGCTACCCGCCGGCGCGGGTCTGGGGGTCGCCGACGACGGCGATGTGGGCTTTGCGGCTGGGGCCGATGCGGGCCAAGCGGCTGCTGCTGACCGGCGACTCGCTGACCGGGGCCGAGGCGGCGGAGTGGGGGCTGGCGACCGAGGCCGCACCGGCGGCCGCGCTGGACGAGCGCTTCGAGCGGCTGCTGGGGCGCGTCGCGCGGATGCCGATCAACCAGCTGGTGATGATGAAGCTGCTGGTCAACCAGACCGTCGAGAGCCAGGGCCTGCGGCAGACGCAGACGCTCGGCACCTTCTTCGACGGGATCGCCCGCCACACCGAGGAGGGCCATGCCTTCGTCCGCCGCGCCGCCGAGTCGGGCTTCCGCGAGGCGGTGCGGGAGCGCGACGAGCCCTTCGGCGATCACGGCCTCGACGGCTTCGGGGTGAGCTAGCGGTGGAGCGGGCGAACGCCGACCTCTCGCGGGTCACGGCCGAGAACGCCAGGGAATTCATCGCCGGCAGCTTCCCCGGGGACCTCGGGATCGAGCCGCTGGAGATCGAGGACACGCACGCGCGGGGCAGGATCGTCGTCGACCGGCGGCACCTGCACCCGGGCGGGTTCGTCCACGGCGGCGCCTGGACCGCGCTGGGCGACACCGTCGCCGCCTGGGCGACCTTCCGCAGCATCCCGCCCGGGCACGACTTCACGACGATCGAGCTCAAGCTCAACGTCTTCGGCTCCGGCCTGCCCGGCGACGAGATCGTCGCCGTGGCGACCCCCCTTCACGTCGGCCGCACCACCGTGGTGATCGAGGTCCGGATCGAGCGGATCAGGGAGGGCGAGACGAAGCTCGCCGCGAATCTGATCGCCACCCAGTTCGTGCTCCCTCCGCGCGAGTCCTAGCCGCCGGGCACGAAATCGGCGGCCAGCAGGCCGACGAGGCGGGGCAGCGAGCCCAGCGCCGCCGCCTGCTCGAGCTGGCGCTGGGCCCCGGTGCGCTCTCCGAGCCGGACCACCCCGTCGAGCTCGCCCGCGCAGCCGAGCGCCTCGGCGTGAGGGCGGCAGACGGCGACGAGGTCGGCGAGCAGCTCGCGCGCCGGCACCCGCCGTTCCAGTTCCGGCTCGATCAGCTCGGCGTCCATGCCGTCGCGGGCGGCGAGGAAGCGGTTCTCCTCCAGCACCTCCTGGGGCATCGGCCGTTCCATGCGATCCTCGCCCTCGACCTCGGCCCGGACGATCGCCTGGACCAGGGCGGCGATCGCGGCGGTGTCGGCGAGCGTCGTCTGCGCGTCCATGATCCGCACCTCGACGGTGCCGAAGCGCGGCTGCGGGCGCACGTCCCACCAGAGGAAGGTCGGCTCCGGCACGGCGTCGCAGCGGATCAGCAGGTCGACCGTCTCCACGTACTCCGCGTAGTCGCCGAAGGCGCGCGGGATGCCGACCCGGGGGAAGGCCTGGAAGAGCGGCGTCCGGGCCGAGGCGAGGCCGGTGTCGCGGCCCTGCCAGAAGGGCGAGTTGACCGAGAGCGCCAGCAGCAGCGGGATGTGGGTGCGGAGCCGGTTGGCGGCGTGGATCGCCGCTTCGGGACCGGACACGCCAACGTGGACGTGGAGGCCGAAGGTGGGCTCGCGGCGAGCCAGCTCGCGCATCGAGCCGTAGACGAACTGGTAGCGCTCGCCGGCGGAGACGACGATCTCCTGCCAGACCGCGAAGGGGTGGGTGCCGGCGACGGCGGCCCGCATCGAGAGCGGCCGCAGGACGGCGTCGAGCTCGCCGCGCAGCGTCGCCAGTTCCTCGATCGCGCCGTCGATGCGGCCGTGAACCCCGGTCTGGATCTCCAGCGCCGAGCCGTGCGTCTCGGCCGTGAAGGACTCGCTGCCGGAGCGGGGGAGGCGGGGGAGGACGCTGTCGATGCGGTGGGCCAGCGCCCAGCTGGTGGCGTCGAGCAGCATCACCTCTTCCTCGATCCCGACCGTGTAGGGGCCGAGCTCGTGGGCCGGCGCCCAGGTTGCCCAGGCGGGCGCGGCGCCGGCCACCGCCGCCCCGTCGCTCACGCGACCTCGCGGCCGCTGCGCCGCTGGAACTCGGCCCCGTCGTCGCGGCAGGCGTCGACGAAGTTGCGGAACAGGGCCGCCTCGTAGACGCGGTGGACCAGCGTCTCGGCGTGCCACTGGACGCCGATCAGAAAGGGCCGAGCCGGGTCCTCGACGCCCTCGATCGTGCCGTCGGGAGCGCGGGCGCTGACCTCGAGGCCCTCGCCCAGGCGGTCGAGCGCCTGGTGGTGGAAGGAGTTGACGTCGATGACGTCGATCTCGGTGCCGCCCAGCGCCGCCGCCAGGCCGCTCCCCGAGACCACCTCGACCGGGTGGCTGGTCTGGTTGCCGGGCGTGCGCTGGCGGTGGGCGATCTCGGTCGAGATCTCGGGCAGGTGCTGGTGCAGGGTGCCGCCGCGGATGACGTTGATCGCCTGGGTGCCGCGGCAGATCGCCAGGATCGGCATCTCGCGGGCGTCGGCGCGCCGCGCCACCGCCAGCTCGAAGCGGTCGAGGTTGGGCTCGATCGGCCCCAGTTCGGGATGGGGCTCGGCGCCGTACCCCGCCGGGTCGAGGTCGGGCCCGCCGGAGAGGCAGATGCCGTCGAGGCGGTCGAGCAGCGGCTCGATCGCGTCCTCGCTCAGCGGCGGCATCACCAGCGGCAGCGCCCCGGCCGCCTCGAGGCCGCGCAGGTAGGGCAGGCCCAGCGCCATCTCCAGGCGCGTCGGCGGCTCGCCCTCGGGGGTCGGGTTGAGGCTCTCCGCCCGGCGCATCTCCGAGGTGGTGACCCCGATCAGCGGTCGCTCGCGGCGCGAGGCGAGGGAGCGGGCCTTCATCGACCGCCCGCCGCGCCGACCACCCAGGTGTCTTTGCAGCCGCCGCCGCGCGAGCTGTTGACGATCATCTCGCCGGCGCCGCGGGCGTAGCGGGTGAGGCCGCCGGGCATCGCCGCGGTGCCGGCAGCCGAGCTGACCACGAACGGGCGCAGGTCGACCCGGCGCGGCCGCAGCCGGCCCTCGCAGACGGTGGGATGGGTGGAGAGCTGCACCGTCTCCTGGGCGACGAAGCCCTCGGGCCGCCGGCGCACCAGGCCGATCGCCCGCCGCCGCTGCGGCTCGGTCGCCCGCGGCATGATCGTCACGCCCTTGCCGCCGAAGCCGTCACGTGGCTTGATCACCATCTCCTCGAGCCGGGCCATCGCCGCCTCGCGCGCCTGCTCGGCGGAGAGGTCGAAGCTGGGGACCGAGCGCAGCAGCGGCTCCTCGCCGAGGTAGAAGCGGACCATGCTCTCGGCGTAGGCGTGGGCGAGCTTGTCGTCGGCGAGGCCCGTCCCGAAGGCGTTGACGCAGCGCAGCCGTCCCGACTCCAGCGCCGGCAGCAGCAGCTCGCCGAGCTCGGTCAGGCTCCCGTCCGGCGCGCTCAGCCGGTCCTCGTCGAGGCGGCGGTAGAGGACGTCGAGCTGGCGCCGGTCGCGGTTGTGGCGGGCGAAGAGACGGCCGCGCTCGACCTCGAGCTGGTGCGGCTCGACCACCGGGATCCCCAGCTCGCGCCCGAGCCGGCGGTGCTCGTACCAGGCGCCGCTCGCGGGCCCGTCGGAGACGATCGCCGCCGCCGGCTCTCCACGGCCGTCGGGAGCGGCGGCACGGATCGCCGCGGCCAGCTTCCCCAGGTAGGAGTCCAGCGGACGCGGTCGCTGGGACAGGTCGAGCGCGGGCTCGACCGCTTCGCGCAGAGCGATCGCATAGCCGGCTCCGGAGGGCATCCGCAGATTGTCCTCCAGAACCAGCAGGGCGCCATCCGCACCTCTGACAAGGTCGAGGCCGGCGACGGTGGCCGGCGGCACGGCGGGGTCGAGCAGCCCCCGCATCCGCGGCTCGTAGCCGTCCGAGCTCTCCAGCAGCCGCCGCGGCACGACGCCGGCGTCGAAGATCCGCTGGCCGCCGTAGGCGTCGAGCAGGAAGGCGTTGAGCGCTCGCGCCCGCTGCGCCAACCCGGCCTCCAACCCGGCCCACTCGTCGGCGTCGATCAGCCGTGGCACCGGGTCCACGGCCAGCGGCCGGCCCTCGCCGAAGTCGAGGCCGAGCTTGCCGGCGGAGGTTTGAACGCGCTCGCGCAGCGCCGATAGATCGTGCCGCGCGAGCGCGTCGAGCACCGCCGCGTAGGGAGGACGCGGAGTGCCACCAGAGGCGAACGCCTCGTCGAAGCGACCCGGGTCGAGCGGGTACTTCCCGGCGCCGGGAGAGGGGCGCGCCGGATCCAAGGTCGTCGCCATCTGTGGAAGCTACCCGCGACGCCAGGGTCTCAACATGGCCCGGAGTCGAAAGATCGACCCTCCCGGCATGGACAATCGTCAGACGGCCTCTTCGGGCTCCGCCGGGGGTGCTTCCAACCGTTCGATCTGCGGCAGCTTCCAGAGCACGCTGGCGATCGTCAGGCCGACGGCGGCCGAGAACAGGGCGAGGAACCAGGCGGTCGCGTCGAGCAGCTCCATTTCGAAGAATTCGCGCAGGGGCACGATCGCGAGAATGCCGGCGTAGAGCCCGGCGAGGCCGACGACCATCGCCAGCATGTAGCTCTGGATCGCGATGTGCTCGCGACCCGGCCCGCGCTCCAGCAGCAGCACGAAGGCGAGGCCGAGCACGATCAGGGTCGTCGTCGCCGCGGTGCGGCCGGCCGCGAGGCTGCCGCCGAAGACGGTGTCGACGAGGAAGAAGGAGAGGATCGAGCCGAGCGCCGTCGCCAGCCCGGCCGGGACCGCGAAGGCGGCCAGCGCTCGCAGCAGGCGGCCGCGGTAGAGCGGGCCGTCCGAGGGGGCCAGGGCGAGCACGAAGGAGGGGATGCCGATCGTCAGGAAGGCGGCGAGGGTGAGGTGGCGGGGCAGGAAGGGGAAGGCGAAGCCCGGCACCGCGACCAACAGGATCAGGGCGGCGGCGTAGACGGTCTTGGTCAGGTAAAGGCGGCCGAGGCGGTGGATGTTGCGGGCGATCCGGCGTCCCTCGCCGACCGCCTCCGGCAGCCGCGAGAACTGGTCTTTGAGCAGGACGATGTCGGCCACGCCCTTGGTCACCTGCGTGCCCGAGCCCATCGCCACCGCCATCCGCGCCTGCTTCAGCGCCGGCACGTCGTTGACGCCGTCGCCGATCATCGCCACGTAGCGCCCGGCCGCGACCAGGGCGGCGACCAGGGCCTTCTTCTGCTCCGGCTTGATCCGGCAGAAGATCGTGTTCGCGATCGCCACCTGCCCCAGCCGCTCCGGGTCGTCGGGCAGCTCGTGTCCCTCGATCACCCCAGCGTCGCGCGGCACCCCGACCGCGTAGGCGACGGCGGTGACGGTGGCGCGGGCGTCGCCGGAGATCAGCTTCAGGTCGACTTCCTGCTCGCGCATGACCGCGACCGTCTCGGCCGCGTCGGGGCGCAGCGTCTCCTCCAGCACGACCAGCGCCAGCGGCGTCAGCGGCGGCGGCTTCGTGGTGGCAGGGTCGGCGGGCAGCCCCTCGCCGCACTTGCCGAAGGCGACGACGCGGCGCCCCGCCGCCGTCTCCTGCTCGAGCTTGCCGGCCAGGTCCGCCGGCAGCTCCAGCGCCCCGGCCTCGGCCAGCACGTCCGGCGCCCCCATCACGTAGGTCGAGCCCCCGGCTCCGCCGGCGCCGTCGGCGAGGGCGACGCCGCTCCACTTCCACTCCGAGGAGAAGGGGACCTCGGCGCGGACCGCTCCGGCCTGGCCCGGGAAGCGCTCGGCGATCGTCTCCAGGGTGCGGTTGCGGTCGCCGGCGCTGGCGGCGAAGGCGGCAAGCGCCGACTCGGCCGCGCCGGCGTCGGTGCCGGCGGCGAACTCGACGCCGGCCAGGCGCAGCTCGCCCGCCGTCAGCGTCCCGGTCTTGTCGACGCAGATCGTGTCGACCGCGGCCAGGCTCTCGCTGGCGCTCATCTGCTGGACCAGCGTGTCGTTTTTGGCCAGCCGCACCGCGGCGACCGCGAAGGTCACGCTCATCAGCAGCACCAGGCCCTCGGGGATCAGCGTCACCAGGCCCGCCGTCGCCGTCTGCGCCGCCTCGTCGAGGCCGACGTTGCGGATGCTGAGGCTGAAGACGAGGAGCGCCGCCAGCGGCAGCATCACGTAGGTGGAGGCGAGGATCACCCGGTTGACCTCGCGCTGCAGCGGCGAGGGCGGGTGGCGGAAGGCGCGAGCCTCGCCGGCGAGCTTGCCGGCGTAGCTCTGCTCGCGCACGGCGTCGACCAGGTAGTGGCCGGAGCCGGAGACGCAGAAGGAGCCGGAGAGGGCGCGGTCGCCCTCGCCCTTGCGGATCCCGTCGGCCTCGCCGGTCAGCATCGACTCGTCGAGGGTCATGCCGCGGCTGGCGAGAGTCGCGCCGTCGGCGACGAGCTGGTCGCCGGGCTCGATTCGGACGACGTCGCCGGGGACGATCTCGGTCGCCAGCACCTCGTTCACGGCGCCGTCGCGGACGACCTTGGCGCGGGGGGCGACGAGGACGGCGAGCTCGTCCAGGGTCGCCTTCGCCTTCAGCTCCTGGCGGATGCCGATGTAGGAGTTGACCACGGCGATCAGCCCGAACAGCGAGTCGGCGTAGAGCCCGAGCCCGAGGTCGAGGACGAAGAAGACGCCGATGATCGCGTTGAACAGCGTGAAGACGTTGCCCGCGACGATGCTCGAGGTCGAACGCGAGGAGGTCTCCTCGGGCGGACCGAGCTTGCGCAGGCGCTTGGCCGCCTCCTCGCTGGAGAGCCCCTGTTCGACGGTTGGCTGGTCGGTGGCCATGGCGACTATTCAATAGGGTGCGGTCCGGATGGCTCTAAAGCTTGGATTGAACCTGGGTTATTGGGGCATCGGCCCGGCTGGCGAGGATGCGCTCGAGCTCGTCACCGCGGCCGAGAAGCTCGGCTACGAGTCGGTCTGGGCGGCCGAGTCCTACGGTTCCGACGTGGTCAGCGTGCTGGCCTGGCTGGCGGCGCGGACGACGGAGATCAACCTCGGCGCCGCGATCCTGCAGGTCCCGGCGCGGCCCCCGGCGGCGGCGGCGATGGCCGGGGCGACGATCGACAAGCTCTCCGGCGGCCGCTTCCTCTTCGGCTTCGGACCCTCCGGCCCGCAGGTCTCCGAGGGCTGGTACGGCGTCCCCTACGCGAAGCCCTGGGGTCGCACCCGCGAGTACATCGAGGTCGTGCGCGAGATCATCGCTCGCGAGGGTCCCGTCGATCACCAAGGCGAGCATTACCAACTGCCACTACCCGGTGGGGAGGGAAAGGCACTCAAGCTCAACTTCCACCCCGAGCGCAACGAGATCCCCGTCTTCGTCGGCGCGATCGGCCGCAAATCGGTCGAGATGGCGGCGGAGATCTGCGACGGCTGGATCCCGATCTTCTTCAGCGTCGACGCCTTCGAGGCGACCTGGGGTGAGCACCTCGAGGCCGGCTTCGCCAAAGGCGGGCGGCAGCGCTCCGACCTCGAGGTCAGCCCCTCGCTGCAGGTGGCGATCGACGGCGACCTGGAGGCGGCCAAGAGCGTGGTCAAGGCCGGCCTCGTCCTCTACTTCGGGGGCATGGGCAGTCGCAAGACCAACTTCTACGTCGACCTCGCCCACCGCTTCGGCTTCGGCGACGTCGCCGACGAGGTCCAGCGGCGCTTCCAGGACGGCGATCGCGACGGCGCCTTCAAGGCGATGCCGGACGAGATCGTCGAAGCCACCTCGCTGGTCGGGACCGAGGCCGAGGTGGCCGCGCGGATCGAGCGCTTCCGCGAGGCCGGCATCGACCGCCTGATCGTCTCGGCCGTCCACATGGACCGCGGCGAGCAACTGCACACCCTCGAGCGTCTGGGCGCCATTTCCGGCGTGCAGGCGCGCGGCTGACACTTCCCTTAATCTTTCGCGCCGCGTGAAGATCGGAGTGCCGAAAGAGACTGCTGCTGGGGAGCGCCGGGTCGCGCTGGTCCCCGACGTGGTCAAGTCGCTGAAGAAGAACGAGCACGTCGAGGTGCTGGTCGAGCACGGCGCCGGCGATGCCGCCGGGCATCCCGACTCCCAGTACGCCGAGGCCGGAGCCGAGGTCGTCGCGGGCGAGGTCGCGTGGGGCGCCGACGTCGTCCTCCGCGTCGCCGCCCCCTCCAGCGCCGAGATCGCCAAGCTCAACCCGAACCAGATCTTCATCGGCCACCTCGCTCCCTGGACCGCGGCCGAGTCCAACAACGCGCTGGCTCAGTCCGGCGTCACCAGCTTCGCGATGGAGGCGATCCCGCGCACGACCCGCGCCCAGGCGATGGACGCGCTCTCCTCCCAGGCCGCAGCCGCGGGCTACGCGGCGATGCTGATCGCCGCCCGCGAGTCTGGCCGCTTCTTCGGGATGATGACCACCGCCGCCGGCACCGTGCCGCCGGCCAAGGTCCTCGTGCTCGGCGCCGGCGTCGCCGGCTTGCAGGCGGTCGCCACCGGCAAGCGGCTGGGCGCGATCGTCACCGGCTTCGACATCCGCCGCGCCGCCTGGGAGCAGATCGCCTCGCTCGGCGGCCGCCCGCTGGAACTGGACTTCATCCCCGACGCCGAGGGCGAGGGCGGCTACGCCCGGCCGCTGACCGACGAGGAGAACGCGCAGGTGCGCGACGCGCTCACCGAGAACGCCGCCAAGCAGGACATCATCGTCACCACCGCCGCGATCCCCGGCCGCCCGGCACCGCTGCTGATCACCGCCGAGGCCGTGCGCGGCATGGCACCCGGCTCGGTGATCGTCGACCTCGCCGCCGAGACCGGCGGCAACTGCGAGCTGACCGAGGCGGGGGAGACCGTGGTCGAGAACGGGGTCAAAGTGCTCGGCCCGCGCAACCTCGCCAGCGAGATGCCGGTCCCGGCCTCCCAGCTCTACGCCAAGAACCTCGAGAACCTGCTCGGACTGCTCGTCACCGACGAGGGCGAGGTCAAGGTCGACTTCGAGGACGACATCGTCGCGGCGGCCGTGATCACCCACGGCGGCGCGATCAAGAACGAGAGGGCCGCGAAATGAGCCTCTTCACCGAGATCACGATCCTCGTCCTCGCCGCCTTCGTCGGCTTCGAGGTGATCTCCAAGGTCCCGACCACGCTGCACACGCCGCTGATGTCGCAGACCAACGCGATCCACGGCATCGTCATGCTCGGCGGCCTGATCGTCGTCGGCTACGCCAACGACCCGCTCGAGTACGTGATCGGCACGATCGCGATCGCCTTCGGGACGATCAACGTCGTCGGCGGCTTCATGGTCACCGATCGCATGCTCGGGATGTTCTCCAAAAAGCCGAAACCGAAAGCCGACGCTGAGAAAAAGGGCGGCGCCTGATGCTCCTGGCCGTCTTCAAGCCCGGTGGCGACGCCGCCACCGCGCTCTACATCGTCGCCTTCTCGCTCTTCATCATCGGGATCAAACAGGGAACCCACCCGACCACCGCCAAGCGCGGCAACCTGATCGCTGCCGCCGGCATGGTCGTCGCCGTCGTCACCACGTTGCTGCTCGATGGGATCGGCAACTGGGGCCTGATCGCCGCCGGCCTCGGCGCCGGCGCCGCGATCGGCTACATCGCCTCGGTCCGCGTGCAGATGACCGAGATGCCGCAGATGGTCGCCCTCTACAACGGCGTCGGCGGCGGCGCCGTCGCCCTGATCGCCTGGTCGGAGATCCGCCACGGGATCTCCCTGCACGAGACGATCCCGCTCGACACCCTGATTCCGGTCCTCTTCGCCGCAGTGGTCGGCTCGGTCTCCTTCTGGGGCTCGAACATCGCCTTCGCCAAGCTCCAGGACCTGATCCCGACCCGGCCGTTGGCGGTGCCCGGACAGCAGGTGATCAACGTCGTCCTGCTGCTCGGCATCATCGCCTGCTGCGTCGACATCGCCGTCAACAACAGCGATCCCTCGCAGGCCATCTTCATCATCATCCTGCTCGCGGCGGGCCTGCTCGGCAACCTCGTCGTGCTGCCGATCGGCGGTGCCGACATGCCGGTCGTGATCTCACTGCTCAACGCCTTCACCGGTCTCTCCGCCGCCGCTGCCGGCTTCGCGCTCGACAACGTGGCGCTGATCGTCGCCGGCACCCTGGTTGGCTCCTCCGGAACCATCCTCACGATGGAGATGGCTACCGCGATGAACCGCTCGGTCGCCAACGTCCTCTTCGCCGGCTTCGGCGGCGCTCCCGCGGCGGCCGCCGGGAGCACCGAGACCCGCCCGCACGTCTCGATCGGCGCCCAGGACGCGGCGATCAAGCTCGCCTACGCCGACACCGTCGTGATCGTGCCCGGCTACGGCCTCGCCGTGGCCCAGGCGCAGCACGCGATCAAGGAGGTCGCCGACGAGCTCGAGAAGCGCGGCGTCACCGTCAACTACGCGATCCACCCCGTTGCCGGCCGCATGCCGGGGCACATGAACGTCCTCCTCGCCGAGGCCGACGTGCCTTACGAGCAGCTGAAGGAGATGGAGGAGATCAACCCGGAAATGAGCCGGACCGACGTCGCCGTCGTCGTCGGCGCCAACGACGTCACCAACCCGGCCGCGAAAAACGACCCCGACAGCCCGATCGCCGGGATGCCGATCATCGAGGTCAACGAAGCCCAGCAGGTGATCGTGATCAAGCGCTCGATGAGCCCCGGGTTCGCCGGCATCGACAACGATCTTTTCTACGAACCGAACACTTCGATGCTGTTCGACGACGCGAAGAAGGCGGCGGCGGACATCGCGGCGGAGATTCAGAACCTCTAGCTGGGCGGGGGAAGGGTCGGGAGACCCTCGCCCTCACGAACAGTGGGAGGTTCGGTTGAGGGTCTCCCGACCCTTCCTCGTCGGCGTTAGGGGGAGAGAATCTGTGACCGCTGTCCTTGGCATGGAGTGCCAGGAGACGAGCGGGGGCAGTCGACGGTGGAGTGGGTCGGGACGCTGGGGGTCGTGGCGTTGCTGATGGTCGGGTTGGTGGCGACTGGGGTGCGGGTCCCGGGCGTGTCGCTGGCACGGGTTCTGGCGTCGAAGCTGCTCTGTGCGGCTTCGCTGGCTGATGGATGTGGGGACGAGCCGATGTTGATCGCCGCTTACGGGAGCGAGGTGGGGGAGATGGTGCGGCGGTACATGCCGATGCTGGCGTTCGAGGAAGGGTCGCGGGCGGTGCCGGTGGACTTCAGGCGTTGCCGAGAGACCAGCTGTGGGGACGTGTCCGGAGATGGGCTCGTGCATCGGACGGACGCGGGGTTGGCGGTCACCGCTTTCGTTCACGTCATCGATTGCCGCGCCGACGAGGCGGGGCGCACCGAAGCGGCGGGCGCCGACTGCTCCGGATCGCGGGCGGGCAATCTCTATCTGCAGTACTGGACCTACTATGCCGACTCTGCCACGCTCCGCGACGTCCCGATCGCCGGCGGCAAGGGCTTCCACGAAGACGACTGGGAGGGAGTTCAGATCCGGGTCCGCCCCGGCGGCGGCGTCGACGAGCGGGCCTCGTCCCACAACGGCTACAACTACGCGCTCAGTGCCGCCAACTGGGGGTCGGACGCGGGGGTGGACGTGGTCAGGGACGCGGCCGAAGGGCTCGGCGTCCGCGCCGCCAACGGCTGGGGCCCGGCGCGGGGGTTGTTGCTCGTCTCCGGGGGCAGCCACGCCGGCAACGCCGGCGGCATCGCCCACGTCGACCGCTTCACCCCCGGCCGCCGCGTCCACCTGATCCCACTCGAGCCGGTCGCCGCCACCGACACCTCGACCTTCGCGATCAGCCCGCCCTGGCAGAAGAAGGTCTGGCTAGACCCCGAGGCCGAGGGGACCGATTAGTTACTTCGGCGGCATCCGCAGGGCCCCGTCGAGGCGGATCGTCTCGCCGTTGAGCATCTGGTTGGCGACGATCTCCAGGACCATGCGGGCGTACTCCTCGGGACGGCCGAGGCGGGAGGGGAAGGGGATGCCGTCGCCCAGAGCGGTCCGCGCCTCCTCGGGCAGGGCGGCCAGCAGCGGCGTGTCGAAGAGGCCAGGTGCGATCGTCATCACCCGCACCCCGCGCGAGGCCATGTCGCGGGCGGCCGGCAGGGTCATGCCGACGATGCCGCCCTTGGAGGCGGCGTAGGCGATCTGGCCGATCTGGCCGTCGTAGGCGGCAATCGAGGCGGTGTTGACGCAGACGCCGCGCTCGCCCTCGGCATCGGGCTCGTTCGCGCTCATCGAGTCCGCCGCCAGGCGCAGCACGTTGAAGCTGCCGATCAGGTTGACCTTGACGACGTTGGAGAAGTATTCGAGGTTGTGGGGCCCGCCCTTGTGCGCGACCCGTTCGGCCCAGCCGATGCCGGCGCAGCAGACGGAGATGCGGAGGCCGCCATCGGCGCCGGCGGCCTGCTCCACCGCTTCGCCGACGGCCTCCGCGTCGGTGACGTCGGCGGCGACGAAGGTGGCGCCGGTCTCGGCCGCCAGCGCTTTGCCCTTCTCGGCGTTGAGATCGGCGATGACGACCCGTGCACCAGCCTCGGCCAACGCTCGGGACGTCGCGGCGCCCAGCCCAGAGGCCCCTCCCGCAACCAGCGCTCCCGCTCCGTCGACGTTCATCGGCGACAGCCTATTGGCGAGGGGTGCATTCGACACGCCCTGGATGTCGAACGCACTCTTCCTCGTAGTTCACCTCTCGGTAATCCGACCCGTATAGGGTTTTCGCATCGCCACCGAGGTGACCGCAAACTCCAAGGCAGCGATCGGGGAACGGCTTGCCGAGGCGCGCGAGCGCACTCTGGCCCTGGTCGAGCCGCTCGACGACGAGCAGCTGAACACGGTCTACTCGCCGCTGCTGAGCCCGCTGGCCTGGGACCTCGGCCACATCGCCAACTTCGAGGAGCTCTGGCTGGTGCAGACGATCGGTGGCCGCGAGCCGATGGATGGGGAGCTCGGCCGCTTCTATGACGCGATCGAGAACCCGCGCAGGAGCCGTGGCGAGCTGCCGATCCTGCGCGACGCCGAGCTGCGCGCCTACATGGCCGACGTGCGCGAGCGCGCGCTCGAGGTGCTCGACGCGATCGAGATCGGTCCGGGCGTGGACGATCGTCTGCTGCGCGAGGGGTTCGTCTACGAGATGCTGCTCGCCCACGAGCTTCAGCACAACGAGACGATGCTGCAGCTGCTGCAGCTCGTCGACGGCTACGAGTCGGCGTTGGTCGACTCCCTGCTCGCGGTCGAGCCGGTCGCTCCCGGGCCGGAGACGATCGCGATCCCGGCCGGCGCCCACGAGATCGGCGCCGCCGAGCGTGGTTTCGCCTACGACAACGAGCGCGCCCGCCACAGCGTCGAGCTGCCGGCCTTCGAGATCGATCGAACCCCGGTCAGCAACGGTGCGTATCAGGAGTTCATGGAGGACGCGGGCGCTGAGGCGCCGCAGTATTGGGAGCCCGACGGCAGTGGCTGGGTGCATGCGGCGATGGGCCGGCGGGCGCCGATCGACCCCGCTCACCCCGTGATCCACGTCTCCTGGGAGGAGGCTGAAGCCTTTGCCCGCTGGGCGGGCAAGCGGCTGCCGAGCGAGCACGAGTGGGAGGCGGCGCGCCCGCAACTGCAGGGCGTCGGCCATGCCTGGGAATGGACCGCCTCCGACTTCCTCGCCTACCCCGGCTTCGAGGCGTTCCCCTACCCGGAGTACTCCGAGGCCTTCTTCGGCCCCGAGCACAAGGTGCTGCGCGGCGGCTCCTGGGCGACCCACCCCGGCGTCGCCCGTCCCAGCTTCCGCAACTGGGACCTGCCCCAGCGCCGTCAGATCTTCTCCGGCCTGCGCTGCGCGAGGGACGCATGATCGCGATCGACGTCCACCTCGACGCCGATGCCGCGGCGACGATGGCGCGCGACGTCCGCGCCGGCCTCAGCGCACACCCGAAGGAGGTGGCGCCGAAATACTTCTACGACGAGCGCGGCTCGCAGCTGTTCGAGCGGATCACCGAGCTGCCGGAGTACTACCCCACCCGGGCCGAGCGGGAGATCCTCAGTGGCTGCTCGCCCGAGATTCTCGCCGCCGCCGGCAAGCCGGCCACCCTGGTCGAGCTCGGCTCCGGCTCGGCGGCGAAGACGCGCCACCTGCTGAGCGCGATGCGCGACGCCGGCAGCCTCGACACCTACGTCCCGGTCGACATCTCCGAGGAGATCACCCACGAGACCGCGGCCTGCCTGGTCGACGAGTACCCGGGCCTCGCCGTCCGCGGCCTCGTCTGCGACTTCGAGCAGGACCTGGAGCGGATCCCGGTCGGCGCCGGGACGAGGATGATCGCCTTCCTCGGCGGCACCGTCGGCAACCTCTATCCGCGCGGGCGCCACGCCTTCCTGGAGCGAATCGCGGCTCTGCTCGGGCCTGGAGACCACCTCCTGCTCGGCACCGACCTGATCAAGGATCCCGACCGGCTTGAGGCGGCCTACGACGATGCCGCCGGGATCACCGCCGAGTTCAACAAGAACGTGCTCGAGGTGCTCAACCGCGAGCTCGGGGCCGACTTCGACCTCGACGCCTTCGAGCACGTCGCCCGCTACGACGCCGAGGCGGAGCGGATGGACATCCGCCTGCGCTCGCTCGCCGACCAGGAGGTGCGCCTCGAGGGCCTCGACCTCGACATCGTCTTCACCGCCGGGGAGGAGATGCGGACCGAGATCTCGACCAAGTTCACCCGCGAGCGGCTCGAGACCGTCTACGCCGGCGCGGGCCTGGAGATGTGCGGTTGGTTCACCGATGCCGCCGGCGACTACGCGCTCTCGCTGGCCCGAAGAGCCGCTTAGCGAGCATCACGATCTGGAGGAGGCAGTTGATTTCGGCACCTGCTGGGTGATGCAGTGGACGTTGCCGCCGCCGAGCAGGATCTCGCGGGCGGGGACGCCGACGATCTCGCGACCGGGGAAGCAGTCGCGCAGAATCGCCGCCGCCTCGTCGTCGTGGCGCTCGTCGAGCAGTGGCATCACCACCCGCGAGTTGGCGATGTAGAAGTTGGCGTAGGAGGCGGCGAGCCGGTCACCGCCGCGGCGTGGCTGGGTGCCGGCGGCGGCCTCGACCCCGGCCGCCTCCTCCGCGGTGTTGAACAGCGGCCCGGGGGAGGGAAGCAGGAGCACCTCGAACGAGCGCCCGCGAGCGTCGCTGGCCGCTTCCAGGCGCCGACGCGCGTCGGCCGAAATCGCGTGCTGGGGGTCAGACTCGTCCGCGCTCCAGGTCAGCAGGACGACGCCGGGCCGGGCGAAGGAGGCGAGGTTGTCGACATGCCCATCGGTCTCGTCGTCGAAGACGCCCTGGCCCAGCCAGACCACCTTCTCGGCTCCGAGGTAGTCGAGCAGCGCCCGCTCGATCTGCCCCTTTGAGAGTCCCGGATTGCGGTTCGGATTGAGCAGGCACTCTTCGGTCGTCAGCACCGTCCCCTCGCCGTCGACGTGGATCGATCCGCCCTCGAGCACGAAAGGGGCCCGGTAGCGATCAGCGCCCTGGACATCGAGGACCCGGGCGGCGACCCGGTCGTCGCGGTCCCAGCTGGAGTAGAGGCCACCCTCGCGCCCGCCCCAGGCGTTGAAGCGCCAGTCGACGCCGCGCCGCTCGCCGCGCCCGTCGACGACGAAGCTCGGCCCGGTGTCGCGGATCCAGGCGTCGTCGGTGGCGATCTCGACCACCCGGATCCCCGCTGGGAGCGCCGCTCGGCAGCGCTCGAGCTGGGCGGCCGAGGCGGCCATGGTCACCGGCTCGGAGCCGGCGATCGCCTCCGCCACCGCGGCATAGGCCTCCTGCGCCGGCCCGGCGTCGAGGCGCCAGTTGTCGGGACGCTCGGGCCAGGCCATCCAGCAGCCGTCGTGCGGCTCGAACTCCGCCGGCATGCGAAAGCCGTCGGCGGCCGGAGTGGACTCGATCGGCGTGCCCATCGCCCAATCATCCTCCCCGCGAACGCCCTTCTTGCCGGATAGCGGGCATAACCGCGTTCGCGGCACTCCGGGGGGCTACAGTCGCCGGATCGAGGGGATTCGCTTGATCGTCGCTCCGCCACCGCCGGACTCGCCGGCGCGCACCCGGCCGCCGCGCCGGGAGCCCTTCCGGATCGCCGCCGTGCAGCAGCGCTGGCACGCCGATCCCGACGAGCACGAGGCGGCGCTGGCTGCCGGGATCAAGCTGGCGGCGCGGGAGGGAGCGCGGCTCGTCTGCCTGCAGGAGCTGACGCTGAGCCGCTACTTCGCGGTCGATGCCGGCGGCCCGGAGGCGGTCGGGGCGGCGCCGGAGGAGCTCCCCGGCGGCCCCACCCACCGCTTCGCCGCCCGGATGGCGGCCGCGACCGGCGCTCACATCCACGCCTCGCTCTACGAGCGCGCCGACGCCCCGGACGGGCTCGGCTTCAACACCGCGATCGTCGTCGCTCCGGACGGCGGGCTCCTCGCCCGCACCCGCAAGCTGCACATCCCGGTCACCGCCGGCTACTACGAGGATCGCTACTTCCGACCCGGGCCCGCGGAGTCCGAGCCATTTCCGGTCCTCGCCCTGGGCCAGGCGCGGCTCGGCCTGCCCACCTGCTGGGACCAGTGGTTCCCGGAGGTTGCTCGCGCCTACAGCCTCGCGGGCGCCGAGGTGCTCGTCTATCCCACCGCGATCGGCTCCGAGCCCGATCACCCCGGCTTCGACACCGAGCCGCTCTGGCAGCGGGTGATCGTCGCCAACGGGATCGCCAACGGCACCTTCATGGTCGCCGTCAACCGCACCGGCGAAGAGCCGCCACTGACCTTCTACGGCTCCAGCTTCATCTCCGACCCCTACGGTCGCGTGCTCGCCCGGGCCCCGCGCGAGGAGCCCGCCGTCCTGGTCGCCGACCTCGACCTCGACCAGCGCCAGGACTGGCTCAATCTCTTCCCCTTCCTGACGACCCGCCGCCCCGGCGCCTACGGGCGCCTCACCGAGGAGTCGAGCTAGGGAGCCAGCGCCGCGATCATCTCACCGAGCTTGTCGGGGGTGACGATCGGGGTCAGGATCGGCAGCGTGATGCCGCCGGCGACGAAGGCTGCCAGGCGCTCCTTCATCTCCGCCGCGGAGCCGAAGATGAACATGTCCTCGATCAGCTCCCAGGGCGCGGCCGCCGCCGCCGCCTGGCGGTCGCCCGACTCCCAGGCGGCGACCATCGGCTCGATCTGCTCGCCATAGCCGAGCCAGCGGTAGAAGTCGGCGTAGACCGGGACCGTGATGTAGGAGGAGAACATGAAGCGGGCCAACGGCTCGACCTGCTCGCGCTCGCCGGGGATGCAGAAGAAGCGGCAGAGCAGCTCGAAATCCGCCGGCGCGTCCGCCAGCTGGGCTCTCACCTTCGGCAGCCCGCCCAGCGGCAGGAAGTTGGTGAAGGCGCCCTGGGCCCGTTTCACCGCCAGCTCCAGCATCTTGCCGCGCAGCGCCGCCAGCACGATCGGCACCGGCTCGGTCGGCGGCGCTTCCAGCTTGAACCCGGTCGCGGTGCGCTCGCCGACGAGGGCGGCGTCGAGGAAGTCGAGCGTCTCGCGGACCTTGCTCAGCGGCTTTTCGAAGGGGATCCCGTTCCAGCCTTCGACGATTCGATCCGAGGAGGAGCCGATGCCGAGCACGAAGCGGTTGCCGGAGGCGCCGGCGAGCGCCGCCGTCTCCTGGGCCAGCAGCGCCGGGCCGCGCTGGAAGACGCCGACGATGCCGGTCCCGAGCCGCATCCGCTCGGTCCAGGCCGCGCTGAGGGCGAGCGGCGTGAAGCCATCGGGGCCGGCGGTCTCGCCGGTCCAGAGGTCGGTGTAGCCACTCGCCTCGGCGAGCTCGACGTGCTCCCTGTGATCGGCGAGCGTGATGCCGGGCAGTGGCAGGGTCAGTCCCCAACGCTGAGACATGGCGCGACCCTATAGCCTGCGGCGCCGATGCCCGAGCACTCTGAGGCCAAGCCCGACCGCAACCTCGCGCTGGAGCTGGTGCGCGTCACCGAGGCGGGGGCGCTCGCGGCGGCCCGCTGGGTCGGGCGCGGCGACAAGCTCGCCGCCGACGGCGCCGCGGTCGACGCGATGCGCTTCGTGCTCGATTCCGTGGCGATGGACGGCGTCGTCGTGATCGGCGAGGGCGAGAAGGACGAGGCGCCGATGCTCTTCAACGGCGAGCAGATCGGCGACGGCAGCCCGCCCGTGGTCGACATCGCGGTCGATCCGCTGGAGGGGACCACCCTCTGCGCCCGCGGCATGCCCAGCGCCCTGGCCGTGATCGCGCTGGCCGAGCGCGGCTCGATGTTCGACCCCGGCCCCTGCGTCTACATGGAAAAGATGGCGGGGGGAGAGGAGATCGCCGACCTGCTCGATCTCGACCGCCCGCTGGCGGAGACCCTGAAGCTGATCGCCGAGCGCAAGGGCGAGAGCGTCGGCGACGTGATCGTCGTCATGCTCGACCGCCCCCGCCACGAGGAGGCGATGCGCGAGGTCCGCGAGGCCGGCGCCCGCCTGCGCCTGATCAGCGACGGCGACGTCTCCGCCGCCCTGCTCGCGGTCAGCGACCGCTCCCCGGTCGACCTGCTCTGGGGGATCGGCGGCACCCCCGAGGGCGTGCTCTCGGCGGCGGCGCTGAAGTCGATGGGCGGTCAGCTCCTGGGACGGCTCTGGCCCCGCGACGACGGCGAGCGGCAGGCCGCGATCGACGCCGGCTACGACCTTGACCGCATCCTCACCGCCCACGACCTCTGCTCGGGCGACGACGTCTTCTTCTCCGCCACCGGCGTCACCGACGGCGACGTCCTCCAGGGCGTCCGCTACCGCGGCAACGGCGCCACCACCGAATCGCTGGTGATGCGCTCGCGCTCGGGCACCGTCCGCCGCGTCCACGCTCGCCATGATCGCTCGAAGCTGCGGGACATCATCGGCGAGAAATACGGTTGAGCTTGGCTTTGTCCCCCTGGGGGTAGCCGGGGGATGTGATCGCGGTTGCCGGAGCTACCGGCTACATCGGTGGAAAGCTCTGCGCGCGGCTGCGCGAGCAGGGGCTCGAGGTGCGAGCGCTGGCGCGCAACCCCGACTGTGCCGCCGAGCTGGCTGCGATCGGCTGCGACGTCCGCAAGGCCGACGTGCTCGAGCCCGACACGCTCGGTCCAGCCTTGGAGGGCGTGGACGTCGCCTACTACCTGGTCCACTCGATGGGCCGGGGCTCGGATGGCGATTTCGCCGCCCGTGACAAGGCCGGCGCCGAGAACTTCGCGGCCGCCGCGGCTGTCGCGGGGGTGCGGCGGATCGTCTACCTGGGCGGCCTGGGGGAGGGGTCGGAGCACCTGGCCAGCCGCCATGCCACCGCCGAGGCCCTGCGGGGCGGCGAGGTCGCGGTCACCTACTTCCGCGCCGCTGCCGTGATCGGCGCCGGCAGCGAGTCGTTCCTCACCGTCTTCTACCTCGTCAAGCGCCTGCCGTTGATGATCACGCCGCGCTGGGTCACGACCCGAACCCAGCCGATCGCGATCGCCGACGCGATCTCCTTCCTCGCCGCCGCCGCCGACCTCGTCCTGCCGGTGGACCGAGAGATCCAGATCGGCGGGCCCGACGTCACCACCTACGGCGGCATGATCGACGAACTGGCAGAGGCGCTGGGCCGCCGCCCGCCGCTTCGCCTCACGGTGCCGGTCCTTACGCCCGGCCTCTCTTCGCTCTGGATCGGGCTGGTGACGCCGGTGGACGCCGGCGTCGCCCGGCCCCTGATCGAGGGGCTGACGACGGAGACCGTCGTCAGCGATCCCAGTGGGATGAGGCTGTTCGGGGAGATTGCCCGCACGCCGCTGCGCGAGGCGCTGCGCGAGGCAGGTAAAAACTTGAATGTTCGTGAGTAAAACAAATATGTTCTAATAGAGAACCTTTTGCTAACCTAAAGCGAGGATAAGGATTGAGCGGTACTGGCGATGACCCGATCCGTGAGCGTGGGGCCGCATCCGCGGATCTCGAGCCCTCGCCCTCACAGGCTCGCGCCGGCGGCCGGACGCTCACCGTTCTTGCCACGCCGCTGAACTTCCAGGTCCTCCGCGCCCTCACCGAGCGGCCGATGCGCCTGGCCGAACTGCGCAAAGCCACGGGCCTGCCGGCGCAGACCACCCTGCGCGGTCATCTGACCAGCCTCTCCGACCTCGGAGTCCTGGCCAGGCGCCCGACCCAGCGGATGCCCTACGCGGTCGAGCACGAGCTGACCTCGATGGGCCGCGAGCTCCTCGACGTCGCCGGTCGTCTGGACGCCTGGCTGGCCAGGTCGCCCGATGGCCCGATCTCGCTCGAAAGCGGGGCCGCCAAGGGTGCGATCAGGGCCCTGATCGATGGCTGGGACTCGACAATCATGCGCGTGCTCGCGGTCCAGCCGCTCTCGCTCACCGAACTGGACAGCCAGATCTCCGAGCTCAGCTACCCGGCCCTCGAGCGACGCCTCTCCAGCATGCGGATAGCCGGCCTGGTGGAGCCGGTGAGGACTCAGGGGTCGGGCACCCCGTACACGGTCACCGACTGGGCTCGCCTCGGCGTGGCGCCCCTTGCCGCCGCCGGGCGCTGCGAGCTCCTCCACCTGGGATCTGCCAGCACCCTGGTCAACGAGGTCGACGTCGAGGCGGCCTTTCTGCTCGCCACTCCCCTCATCGGCCTTCCCGAACAGGTTGCCGGCGCCTGCCAGCTGGAGGTCGAGCCGAGCCCCGGGGTGGTCTCGAAGTCGACCGGCGTCCAGATCACGGTCGAGCGGGGGCGGGTCGTGGCCTGTGTCTCGCGCCTGGAGCCGCGGTCTCCCGCCTACGCGGTCGGGTCCGCCGTCAAGTGGTTCGACGCGGTCAACCAGGGCGTGTTCGGCGGGCTCCACTTCGGTGGCACCCCGCAGCTCGCCGAGGACGTCGTCCGCGGCCTCCACGCCAGCTTCACCGAGACCTGAGAGGGTCGGTGCGCCCACCGGTCGCGGGTCAGGCCGCGATCGCCTCGGCAGCGCGGAGCTGCTCTGCGCGCGCCGCCTCTTCGCCGACGAAGGGCACGAGCAACTCGTAGATCAGTTCCGGCAGGAGGCTCGGCAGCTCGGCGGTCCGTCCGCAGATCACCTCCTCGTAGAGCTTCGCGATCCCGGCTCCGATCGCCAGTTCGGAAGCCTGTGGGCGCCCCGGGCCGGGGTCATCGCGGCCCTCCTCGAGCAGTCTGGTGAAGCGCTGGAAATCCGCCTGGAAGCGCTCGCGCGAGACCGGTCCGACGGCGGCGAGCTCGACGACCGTGACCCGGGCGGCGGCGGGATCGGCGGCGAACCACTCGAGGGTCGCCGCGACCGACTTGCGGACCCTTCCCGACCATGGCCCCGGTTCCTCGTAGACGGCCCTGACGGTGGCTTCGAGATGGTCGACGAGAACGGCGTGGGCGGCGAGGATGCAGTCGCGTTTGTCGTCGAACAGCTCATAGAAGGACTCCCGCCCGACTCCCGCCTCTTCGAGGATGTCGGCGACCGAGGTGGCCTCATAGCCTTTCTCGGCGGCGACGCGGACGACCGCGGCCAGGAGGCGTTCGCGCTGGGAGCGGACGACCATCTCGCGGGGGAGGCCGTGACGCCCTCGCGGCAGGCGCCATTTGCGCAGGTCTTCCCCCTTCTCGGTCATCGCGGCGCAGGCCCGTCGGGCCCGTCGCCGGTCATCTGTGCCTGCCGGACCGCCACGTCGTGCCCGGCGAAGGGGAGCAGCGCCACGTAGACGATTTCTGGCAGCAGATCGGGAAGTCGCGCCGTACGCCCCGCCGCGATCTTGCTGAAGATCAGCACCTGGGCCCTGCCGAAGGCCAGGCGGGGGTCGGCGTAAGACCGCCTCGGCTCGTCGGCCCCGTCCCAGAGGCCTTCCAGCGCCGGGATGACCAGGCTCCGGTAGCGCTCGACGATCGCCGGCTCGACGGCGATCGCGTCACCCATCACGAGCTGGGCGAGCGCGGGTCTGGCCGCCATCAGATCCAAGGTCGCGGCGGCCGCTTTGCGCACCGCCTCGACCGGCGTGTCGGAAGAGCTGTGGGCGGCGGCGGCCGTTGCGCGCAGCACCTCGATGCAGGAGTCGAGAGCGCCGTCGAAACAGGCTCGCTTGTTGGGGAAGCGTTTGTAGAAGGTGGTGCGGGAGATGCTGGCCCGCTTGACGATGTCGGCGATCGTCGTTGCCGCGTATGTCTTCTCGGCACAGCTCTCAACCATCGCGTCGATGATCCGGCGCCGTTGCGTCTGCTCGCTTATGTCTGGCGGGATCGTGGGATCGAGTACTCCGGACACCGTGTGAGAACTCCCCTGTTTTTGCACAAAACGATTGTTTCAATTAATCGCCGTACCCCGGTCGACAACCCACAAACGATCAGACCGCCGCCCGAGAACGCACCTACCCTTGCATCAGAATATGACAGTTTTTATTGCGCAGGAGGTGTTGCGGTGGGTTTCTCGCCCGGACCGGGGGGGTTCCGCGAGCCGGAATCATCCGGACAGCCCTGGCAGGGACGTTGGGCGCCGTAGGGGAGTTCGCCAGTGTCGAGGACCTCGAAGCGCAACGAGTTGATCACCGCGCCGGCCAGCAGGGCGAGGCTGAGCACGTAGAACCAAAGCAGGGCGATGAGGATGAAGCCGAGCGTCGAGCCGAAGTGCGAAAGGCTGGAGACGTTCGCGAGATAGATCGGAAAGAGCCAGTTGGCGAGGCCGGCGGCGACGGTGACGAAAGCCGCTCCCGGCCAGACCGCCCGCCAGGGCATGTGCCCTTTCGGCACCGCCCAGAAGATCACCGAGCAGATCGCGAAGGTGACGAGCAGCGCCGCGCCGAGCAGCAGCAGGGTGTCGATTGCCTTGATGTCGGAGAGGCCGAACGGCAGGCGGTCGGTGCTGGAGATCAGCCCGCTCTCGACCGCGGGCACGAAAATGCTGGCGGCGATGAAGAGCAGGACGACGCCCAGCATCGCGAAGGAGAAGCGCTTCTGTTCGACCCAGCCGCGGCACTCGACGTGGTAGATGCGGCAGAAGGCGGTGTCCATCGCTCCCCAGAAGGAGGCGCCGATCCAGAGCGAGCCGACGAAGGCGGCGATCCCGATCGTCGTCGAGTTGTTCTGAATGCGATTGAGGACGTCGGTCAGGGTCTGCTGCTCGACGCTGGGGAAGAGGCGCTCGAGGTCGCTGACGACGCTGGTCTCGACCCCCTTTATCTTCAGCACCTGGCCGAAGACGAAGAGGACGAGCAGGGCGAAGGGGAAGACCGCCAGCATCAGGTTGTAGGCGACCATCGCCGAGAGCCCGGTGACGTTCTCGCGGTAGGCGCGCTGCCAGAAGGCGCTCAGCCAGGGGCGGGGATGGCGTCTCGCATTTAGCATTGACTTCACAAACTGAAGCGACTACGATACGAACAAGCGTTTGAGGAAGTTTCGACGCTCGCCCTTCGGGCTAACTGCAGTTCAGATATTGACGCTAACTTCGCGGGCCAGATCTCAGGTCCGCTTTTTCATCGTCCGGCGCGACTCTCGTTCGCGACGGCGTTTCATCGCCAAGGACTAAACACGAAGCGCTAGGGAAATGAGTAGAGCATGCTGGTAGCAGAGCTTCAGGAGTTGGAGGAGGTCAAAGGCCTCATCAATCGCGGGCAGCAGCTCGGTGTGCTGACCTTCGGCGACATCGCCTCGGCCGTGTCCGAGGTCGATCTTGACGAGTCGGACGTCGAGGACCTCTACGGGCACCTCGAGAAGTCGGGGATCGAGCTCGTCGAGGACATGGACCCGGCCCAGAAAGCGGCCGCGGACGCGATGCCCGCCGACACCGGCAAAAAAGGTCGTCGTCGCCCGAAAGCGGCGTTGGACCTGAAACCGGACATGACCACGGACTCGTTGCAGCTGTTCCTCAAGGACATCGGCAAAGTCCGCCTGCTGACCGCCGCGGAGGAGGTCGAACTCGCCAAGCGCATCGAGCGGGGCGACCTCGACGCGAAGCAGAAAATGGTCGAGTCGAACCTGCGCCTGGTCGTCTCGATCGCGAAAAATTACCGCAACCAGGGCCTGCCCTTCCTCGACCTGATCCAGGAGGGAACGCTGGGCCTGGTCCGCGCGGCCGAGAAGTTCGACTACCGCAAGGGGTTCAAGTTCTCGACCTACGCGACCTGGTGGATCCGCCAGGCGATCGCCCGTGCCCTGGCCGACAAGGCCCGCACGATCCGGATTCCGGTCCACGTGGTCGAGAAGCTGAACAAGATCGGCCGCGCCGAGCGCAAGCTCGTCACCGAGCTGGGCCGCGAGCCCACCCCGGAGGAGATCGCCGAGGTGACGGGGATCGATCCCGAGGAGGTCGACTCGATCAAGCGCTCCGCCCAGGCCCCGGTCTCGCTGGAGAAGCCGGTCGGCGACGAGGAGGAGTCCGAGTTCGGCCAGTTCATCGCCGACGAGAAGGCCGAGTCCCCGTTCGACCGGGCCGCGGACCTGCTGACCAAAGAGGCGCTGAAGGAAGCGCTGGAGAACCTCTCCTACCGTGAGCGCCGCGTTCTGGAGCTGCGCTACGGCCTCGGCGGCGAGCACCCGCGCACGCTCGACGAGGTCGGCCGGACCTTCAACGTCACCCGCGAGCGGATCCGCCAGATCGAGAACCAGAGCCTGAAAAAGCTCCAGTCACTGGGCGAGGCGCAGAAACTGCGCGAGGTCGCCTAGTTCGATTGCCCTGCCACGGCCCGTTTCGGGTCGTGGCACGGTAGGTCTGGCGGGGGAGGGATCTGGTCACCCTCCATTCGAATTAGTCGTTCCACGCCCTATGGGCGTGTCGCTCCGGATGTTGGCGCGCGACCTAAAGGTCGCGCAGAAGACAGATTGCATTTCGCGTGCTTCGCACACATTCGAATGGAGGGCGACCAGATCCCTCCATCGACACGCACTGCCGGGACGGCCAAGGGAGCGGAATCTCTAGGCGAGGAGCCGAAATTCGACTCGCTAGGGAGAGCTGGGACGGCGCGATGCTCTCGTGCACCGTCTGTTGCAGGCTCCCGTGGGAGAGGTGCCGACACCCCTCCCCGGGAATGTGTGCGAAGCACGCGATATGCAATCTGATTATTGCCCGCCATAGGCGGGCAGCAACATAGGGAGCCTGTCCGCGAAGCGGACGCGACAAATTCACGGGGAGGGGTATCGGCACCTCTCTCGCAACGCCACGCACCACGGTTAAGGCTTGGAAGTTCCGAGCCGATAACAGCCGGGATGTTCGACATCGACTCAGCCCTGCGTACCCTCGTCGAGCGCGAGGGGTCCGACCTTCATGTAAAGGTCGACTCGCCTCCGGTCGCCCGCATGCACGGCGAACTGATCCCCCTCGAGGGGTTCGGGGAGCTCAGTGCCGAGGACACCGAGGGCGCCTTCCGCGCGATTGCCGAGGCACGCTCTGTCGCCGAATTCGAGGAGGACGGCGAGGCCGACTTCTCCTACTCGCTGCCCGGCGTCTCCCGCTTCCGCGTCAACTGCTTCAAGCAGCGCGGCTCGATCTCGATCGTCTGCCGTGCGATCCCCTTCAAGATCCGCTCGATCGACGACCTCGGCCTGCCCCAGGTCGTGCGCGACTTGGCCGAGGAGCAGCGCGGGATCGTCCTCGTCACCGGCACCACCGGCTCCGGCAAGAGCACGACCCTGGCGGCGATGATCGACCACATCAACCAGACCCGGGCCTGCCACATCGTCACGCTCGAGGACCCGATCGAGTACCTGCACGCCGACAAACGCTCGATCGTCAACCAGCGCGAAGTCGGCTCCGACACCAAGGGCTTCGGCCGGGCGATGAAAAGGGTCCTGCGCCAGGACCCCGACGTGATCCTGATCGGCGAGATGCGCGACGAGGAGACGGTGCGGACCGCGCTCTCGGCGGCGGAGACCGGCCACCTCGTCCTCTCCACCGTCCACACCCTCGACGCGACCGAGACGATCAACCGCATCATCGATTTCTTCCCGCCCCATCTGCAGCAGCAGGCGCGGGTGATGCTGGCAGCGACCCTGAAAGGGGCGATCGCCCAGCGCCTCGTCCCCGACGTCACCGGCGAGGGCCGGGTGCCCGCCTCCGAGGTGATGGTCGTCACCGGCCGCGTCCAGGACCTGATCCTCAACCCCGAAGAAACGGGCAAGATCACCGAGGTCATCTCCGAAGGCGAGTACTACGGGATGCGCACCTTCGACCAGGCGCTGCTCACCTACGCGATGGAGGGCCGGATCACCGAGCAGACGGCGCTCGACTACGCCTCCAGCCCGCACGACTTCAAACTGATGCTGGCCGCAGGAGGCCAGCGCGCCAGCGGCATCGAGCAGCTCGGCGAGGCAGCGGTGGCGCGGTGAGGGAGAAGATCAACAGCGATCCGAAGTTCCAGATCGGGATCGTCGTCGTCCTCATCCTGGCGGCCGGCTACATGCTGCTCGGCGGTGGTTTAGGCGGCGGCGAAGAAGAAACTGAAGAAGCCGTACCGACTGAAGCGACTGTCTCGGTCGCCGGCACCAGCGCGACGGGCACCGCTACGGCGGCGACGCCCGGTGAAGCCGTCGAAGGCGCGGTCGAAGGGGCACTCGAAGCCGTCGCCGGCGAAGTTCCGGCCAGCGCCGTGTCGGCCTCGATCCCGTCGCCGCCGCTGCCCGCGCCGGTCACCAAGGCTTATGACGCCGGCAAGACCGTCGTTCTGCTTGTCATCCACGACGGGGGGATCGACGACAAGCTCGTCGCTGCCTCGACGAAGCAGCTGTCCGACTTCGAAGACGTCTCCCTCTTCGTCGTCCCGGTCAAGCAGATCTCTCGCTACGCGGCGATCACGCTCGGCGTCGACGTCCAGCGGGTTCCGGCGCTGGTCGTGCTGCGCCCCCGCGACCTCAGCGACGGGATCCCGCAGGCATCGGTCCTCTACGGCTTCCAGTCCGCGCAGGCCATCGAGCAGGCGATGCGCGACGCGACCTACGACGGCCCCGAAGCCAGCTACCACCCGAACTAGCCAGAGCCATGAGCCCCGATCAGATGCCAAGCCACCTGCGCCCCGTCCCCGATTCGGGTGGTTCGGCGGCGCCCGCCCTGGTTGACCCCGAGGGGACGCCGGGACTGACCCCGCCGCTGCACCGCGGCCACTCCCACGGCTTCACCACCGATGTCGTCGTCGACCTCGGCTACGCCTCGCAGGAGACTGTGCGAAAAGCGATCGAAGCGGCGCGGATCGCCGGGCGCACGCCCGAGTCGGTGCTGGTCGCCGACGGAACGATCAACGGCGATCAGCTCTCACGGGCGGTCGCCGAGCGCTACGGGCTCGACCACGTCGACCTCGCCACCTACCAGGTGGACTTCGGGGCGTCGGCGCTCTTCCCCGTGACCATCGCCCGCCGCTACAAAGCGGTCCCGATCGGCTACGTCGACCAGGAGACGCTGCTGGTTGCCGCCGCCGACCCGGCCAACGTCCTCGCCGCCGACGACATCCAGATCGCCACCGGCCTCGACTGCCAGATCGCCGTCGCCGCCGAGGAGGACGTGGAAACGCTGCTCTCCCGGCTTGGCACCCTGCAGAGCGCCGCCGCCGAGGCGATCATCGAAGAGGAGGAGCAGGAGACCGTCGCCGGCGCCGACGTGATCGGTGGGGTCAGCGAGATGCAGGCCAGCGCCGAGGACGCCCCGGTGATCAAGCTCGTCTACAGCCTGCTCGCGCAGGGAGTGGGGGAGGGAGCCTCCGACATCCATTTCGAGCCCGAAGAAGGCGAGCTGCGAATTCGCTTCCGCGTCGATGGCGTTCTCAAGGAGGCCGCCCACGTGCCGAAGCGGATGATCGGCGCCGTGATCTCGCGGCTGAAGATCATGAGCGAGCTCGACATCGCCGAGAAGCGGGTGCCTCAGGACGGTCGCGTCGGCGTCTCCGTCGAGGGCCGCCGGATCGACCTACGCGTAACCACCCTGCCGACCCAGCGCGGGGAGGGGGCGACGATCCGCATCCTCGACGAGGGCAACTCTCAGCGCACGCTCGACGACCTCGGCATGGACGGCTCCGCCCGGGCCCGTTTTGAGGACTCCTTCCAGCGCGCCTATGGCGCCGTCCTCGTCACCGGGCCGACCGGCTCGGGCAAGTCGACGACGCTCTACGCGGCGCTGACGGAGTTGAATCAGATCGAGAAGAAGATCATCACGATCGAGGATCCGGTCGAGTATCGGATCGGCGGCATCAACCAGATCAACGTCAACCGCAAGGCCGGGCTCGACTTCGCCACCGGGCTGCGCTCGATCCTCCGCGCCGACCCCGACATCGTCATGGTCGGCGAGATCCGCGATGCGGAGACGGCGCGGATCGCGATCGAGGCCGCGCTGACCGGCCACATGATGCTGAGCACGCTGCACACCAACGACGCTCCCGGCGCGATCGCCCGTCTCAACGAGATGGGGATCGAGACCTTCCTCACCGCCTCCGCCGTCGACTGCGTGGTCGCCCAGCGCCTCGCCCGCAAACTTTGCCCCCATTGCAAGCGTCGCACCGTGATCCCGACCCAGGCTCTGATCGAAGTCGGGGTGGCGGCCGGGGCACCGATCGAGGCCTATGAGCCGGTCGGTTGCGGGCGCTGCGGGCACAGTGGCTACCGCGGCCGGGTCGGCATCTACTCGGTGATGAGTCTGAGCGAGAAGCTCAAGGAACTGACCGTCGCCCACGCGCCGGAGCCCGAGATCGCCTCGGTTGCCCGCGACGAGGGGATGCTGACCCTGCGCGAGGACGGCGTGGTCAAGATTCGCGGCGGCCAGACCAGCCTCGAGGAGGTGCTCCGTGTCACCGCCTGAATTCGACTTCTCCGAGGTGCTGCGCCAGATGGTCGTGGCGAAGGCCTCCGACGTCCACCTCACCGCGGGCTTCCCGCCGGCGATCCGCGACAAGGGCCACATCCGCCCGATGGAGGGCTTCCCGACGCTGAACGCCCAGCAGACCCGGGAGGTCGTCTACGGCATCCTCAACGACGACCAGCGCAAACGCTTCGAGAATGACCAGCAGCTCGACTTCGCCTACGCGATCCCGGGCGTCGCCCGCTTCCGCGTCAACTGCTACTTCCAGCGCGGCTCGGTCAGCGCCGCCTTCCGCCTGGTGCCGCAGGAGATCCCCGCTCTCGACTCGCTCGGCGTGCCTGCGGTCCTGCGCGAGATGACCAACAAACCGCGCGGCTTCGTCCTCGTCACCGGCCCGACCGGCTCGGGCAAGAGCACCACGCTCGCGGCGATGATCGACTCGATCAACAGCGAGCGCGATGACCACATCCTCACGATCGAGGACCCGATCGAGTTCCTGCACCAGCACAAACACTCGATCGTCAACCAGCGCGAGGTCGGCTCCGACGCGCCGGACTTCGCGCTCGGTCTGCGCGCCGCCCTGCGCCAGGATCCCGACGTGATCCTGGTCGGCGAGATGCGCGACCTGGAGACGATCTCGACGGCGCTGACCGCGGCCGAGACCGGCCACCTCGTCTTCGCCACCCTGCACACCCAGTCGACGGCCCAGACCGTCGACCGGATCATCGACGTCTTCCCGCCCGAGCAGCAGGGGCAGGTGCGGACCCAGCTCTCGATCGCCCTGCAGGGGATCGTCACCCAGCAGCTGCTGCCGACCGCGGACGGCAAAGGCCGGGTGGTGGCCTGCGAGGTGCTGGTCCCGACGCCGGCGATCCGCAACCTGATCCGCGAGGGCAAGACCCACCAGATCTATGCCGCCGTGCAAACCTCCGGCGCCGTCGGGATGCAGACGATGGACGCCGATCTGGCCCGCCTGGTGCGGTCGGGAAAGATCACCCGCAAGCTCGGCGAACAGCGCGCCTCGGTGCCCGAGGAGCTGAAAAGGCTGCTGGCCGGAGCCGGCGCGCCGATGCCCGGCGGCGGCGTGGCCGGCGAAAGCGCCGCCGCGGCGCCCGTCTACACGACCGGGGGCTAGGTCGAGATGGCTGGCGGCACCACCTTCGCCTTCAAAGCCATGGATCTGGCCGGCTCGCCGTCGGTCGGCGAGCTCGAGGCCGACACGAAGGGCCAGGTCTCCGAGCAGCTGCGCCAGCGCGGGCTGATCGTCCTCGACGTCTCCGAGAAAAAGACGCCGTTCAACATCGAGGATATTTTCAAGCGCTTCCAGGGCATCGACATGCGCGCCCTCTCGGTCTTCTCGCGGCAGTTCGCGACCCTGGTCGCCTCCGGCATGCCGATGCTGCGCACCCTGCACACGCTCGAGGAGCAGACCCAGGAAGAGCAGATCAGCGCCGCGGTCGCCTCGGTCCGCTCCGACGTCGAGGCGGGCAGCACCCTCGAGCAGGGGATGGAGCGCCACCCCAAGGTCTTCGACCGCCTCTTCCGCGCCATGGTTCGCTCTGGCGAGGACTCGGGCCGCCTGGAGGACGCCCTGGACCGGATCGCCTTCCAGGTCGAGAAAGCCGACGTGCTGCGGCGCCAGGTCAAGTCGGCGCTGATGTACCCGGCGCTCGTCTTCGGCGTGGCGGCCGTGGTGCTGATCGCGATCGTCGCCTTCGTGATCCCGGTCTTCGTCACCATCTTCAAAGAACTGGGCGAAGAACACCCCGAAGAAGACTCGTCTTTGCCACTTCCGACCCAGATCTGCGTGACCGCCTCCGAAGCGATCACCGGCTATTGGTTCGTGATCATCCCCGTTCTCGCGCTGTCGATCTTCGCCTTCGTGAAACTGAAGAAAACCGAACGCGGGCATGAGCTCTGGGATCGATTCAAACTGCGGATCCCGTTCAAAATCGGCGACGTGATCCAGAAAGTCGCCCTGGCTCGCTGGTCGCGCACCTTCTCCGGCTCGGTCTCCGCCGGCGTGCCGATGCTGCAGGCGATTCAGCTGACCGGGCAGACGGCCGGCAACGTGGTCGTCGAGCAGGCGATGGAGGACGTCTACGACTCGGTCAAGCGCGGCGGCTCCCTGGCGGCTCCGATCCAGGCCAACCCGATCTTCCCGCCGATGGTCGGTCACATGATCGCCGTCGGCGAGGAAACCGGCCAGCTCGAGCACATGCTGACCAAGATCGCCGACTTCTACGAGGCCGAGGTCGACGCCAAGGTCAAAGCCCTGACGGCCCTGATCGAGCCCCTGATGATCGTCTTCGTCGGCGGCATCGTCGGCTTCATCGTGATCTCGATGTACCTGCCGATGTTCAGCATCTACGAAAAGATTCGCTGACCGTCGACGCCGGGTGGTGGGTGTCTACGCGCGCCCTAGACGTTCGTTCGGCAATCGGGTCAGCACTTCTTTGCGCTGTCTACTTGCATGCGCATTTTTCCCCAGCCTAGGCACCAGTTTTCGACACTCCTCCACAAAAATTCGGGAATGCCGAATTTGTCCGTGCAAGGGCTAAAGGTAAGGGCTTAGGGGCCGATGAGGAGGGGGTAATTGCCAGTGTCTCGGACCCCAAAGCCCGGGCAATGGCGCAAACGATAGGTCCAATAGGAGGTACCTATGTTGCTCCAGAACATCCGGGCGAAAATCGGAGCCCGACTCAACGGCGACCGCGAGGCGGGGTTCACGCTGATCGAGCTTCTCGTCGTCATGCTCATCCTCGGAATCCTCGCCGCGATCGCGTTGCCGGCCTTCTTCAACCAGAAGAACAAGGCAACCGACTCCAAGGCCAAGGAGAACGCCCACTCGGCCCAGGTAGCGATGGAGACCTGCGGCACCGAAGTCACCAGCGCCTACACCGGTTGCACCGCGACCAAACTGAAAGAAATCGAGCCCACCCTGCCGTCGCTGACCGGCGCCACCGAAAAGCTCGAAGCCACCGCGGTTGGAACCGGCACCTATACGGTCACGGTCAAGTCCTCTACCGGGACGCTCTTTGAAATCAAGAGGGCCTCGGATGGAACGCTGACGTATCCGTGCACCCTTTCCGCGGCTACGGCTGAGCACGGCGGCTGCAATGCAGCGGCCAACGCGACCACCGGCACCTGGAGTTAAGCCGCCACCGGGTTAGTGGCCTACTCGTCCAAGTAGTTGTGTGTCGCCGAGGGGCGGACCTTGCGTCCGCCCCTCGTGCGTTCGTCCAGAAAACGAGCGGGCGCTCGTGGCGCCGGGCTCGTTGCCGACTCAGTGGGCATGCCCTTGTCATCGCCGTGCTCGCGGAGTCCAGGCCTGTCCGGCTGGAGATTGCTCATGGCGGTGCTTCTGGTCGTCTTTGCGGGCCTCGCCCTACTCGCCTCCCCGGCCCTGGCCTTGTCGCAGACTCCGACCTTGGGAGGCACCTACCCCTCTTCGCCTGGCGTCTCATTGACGCCGCGCGTGTTCGGTTTCGCCAGCGAAGTCTCGACCTCGGGGCTAGGCCACGCCCGCGCCGCGGCGCTGACCGCGGCGGTGGGTGACGAAGGCACGATCACGCTCTATGCGCAGCCCAGCTGCGCGGGCCCCGAAGTGGCGACCGGCACCGCCTCCGAGCTCGAAAACTCGGGCATCCAGGTGGCGGTGCAGCCCGGCTCGACCACGAGCTTCTCGGCGACCCACACCAATCTCACCGGCGTCTCCGAATGCTCGAACACGATCGGGTACCGGCAGGTGAGCGATCCTCCCGCCCCGCCGACCGTCACCGCCGTCTCTCCGGCCTCTCCCGCGGACGACAACCTGCCGCGAGTTCTCGGCGATGCCGACCCCGGCTCGACGGTCGGCATCTACGCTGACTCCGCTTGCTCCGGCAGCCCGATCGCGACGGGATCGGCCACCCTTTTCTCCGCGAGTGGCATCGAGGTCGCCGTTCCAGACAACTCGACCTCGACCTTCTACGCGAGGGCGTCTTGGGCCGAGCTGCCATCCGCCTGCTCCTCGACTTCGATCGCCTACCAAGAGGTCTCGGCGGCCCCGGGTCCTGGAGGTGGGGAGGCGCCGCCCAGCGGAGGCCCTACGGGCAGCGGCCCTGCCGGGACGGGGAGCGGGCCCGCTGTGGGGTCGGTGGCACCGGCCGCTCCGAAGCTGCGCACCGTGCCCGGCGGTCGCTCCAACAATGCGCTGCCACTCGTTACCGGCAGCATCAGTGGCGCTTCCGGCGTCCAGATCTATAGGAACGCCGCCTGCACCGGGCATCCGGTCGCTTCTGGACCGGCCTCCCAGCTGGCCGCCGGCTTCGGCGTCCCGGTCGTCGAAAACACCACGACGAAGTTCTTCGGGGAGGCAATCGACACGGACGGCAAAGCCTCCGCCTGCTCGGAGCCAGTTCTCTACACCGAGGACTCGGCCCCGCCGCAGACCCGCATCACCTTCGGGCCCGGGGTGAAGACGCGCAAGCGGGTGGCGGTCTTCCGCTTCACCGACGTCACCGACGATCCTCCTGGCACGACCTTCCTCTGCAAGTTCGACCGCGGCCCCTGGAAGGCATGCCAGACGCCTCTGCGGCTGCCGCGGCTGCGGCTGCGGATGCACGCCCTGTCGGTCAGGGCGATCGACGCGGCCGGCAACGAAGAGGCCGCCGGGACGTCCTGGAGGTTCAAGGTCGTCCGCGCCGGTTAGCGGTCGCCGCGGCGACGCCGCTGGCGTGGGGTACAACTCCGGCTCATGGTCGGCGCCGCTCTGATCGCATTCGTCGCCGGGCTTGTCGCCGGCAGCTTTGCCACGGCCGTCGCCCACCGGGTGCCCAGGGGCATGTCGATCGCCGGCCCGCGATCGGAGTGCCCCAGCTGCGGGACTCAGATCGCTGCCTACGACAACGTGCCCCTGCTCTCGTGGACGCTGCTGCGGGGCCGGGCGCGCTGCTGTGGAGCCCCGATCTCGCCGTTGTATCCGCTTACCGAGCTGACCGTGGGCCTGCTGTTCGCGGCGGCGGTCATCGTCGAATGGGACGATCCGGCGCTGATCGCGATCGACTTCGTCTTCGTGACGATGCTGGCGGCGATCACCCTCACCGACCTCGAGCGTCGCATCATTCCCAACAAGATCCTCCTGGTCGGCGTCGCCCTCTGCCTGGCGATCGCAGCGGCGGCCGATCCCGCCGGCCTGCCCGAGCGGGCGATCGCCGCCGCTGCCGCCGGCGGCCTGCTGTTCGCGGTCGTGCTCGCCTACCCGAAGGGGATGGGACTGGGCGACGTCAAGCTGACGGCGACGATGGGACTGTTCCTCGGCCGCGCGGTCGCTCCGGCGATCCTGATCGCGCTGCTGGCCGGGAGCATCGTCGGTCTCGCCCTGATCGCGCGCCATGGGCAGCGGGCGCGCAAGATGGCGATTCCCTTCGGGCCCTTCCTGGCCTTCGGCGGCGTCGTCGGCATGCTCGCCGGCGGCGCCATCGTCGACCTCTACCTGGGCTAACCGGCTTTGCTGGGCTTCGGCTTGCCGAGGGCGGCGCGGTCGAGGCGGTCGCTGTTGACTATTTCGAGCTTCAGCAGCTCGATCCGGTAGGTGCGTGCCTGCGGCCCATAGACGATGGTCTCCGGCAGCCCCGGCTCGAGTGCGAGGAGCTGGCAGGTCTGCGAGCCGACGATGCAGTTGGAGTCGCCGAACAGCGAGGTGACATCGGAGGAGACCATCATCATCGCCTTCTTGCCGTCGCGGCTGGGCCCGATGTAGGTGAGGGCGGGGGTGTCGCGGCTGGGCAGCATCACCAGCGGCGGCAGGTCGCGGCGGACGGTCGGCTTGGCCGTGCTCGGCTTGCCTTCGCCGGCGGAGACGGGGGTGACCCTGACGTCGACCGCGTAAGTGAAGAAGGTGACTTCCTCCGGTGCGGTCGAATTTTGGCCGCCGCTGGGCGTGCCGCCGCCGCTCGATTCGTCGCCACCCGTTTCCACCGTGGTGGTCGAGCTGCTTTCGGTCGTCGCCGTGACTTCGGTGGTTTCCGTCGAGCTTTGTGAGGCACCCGTGTCGCTCTGTTCGCTCGTCGTGTAGCGCGGCTTGAAGGGATCCGTGGGCTGCAGGTGTCCCAGCCGGCGCTTGTAGTCGCGCAGGCCGGGAGTCGCTTTCGCGATCACCAGCGCGCTCTGCTTAGATTCGGGAGCGATGCTTGCGCTCGCGCCGGCTTCGGCGCCCGAACCAGCTTCTCCGGAGTCCGAGGAGCCACCCAGCAGCAGCGGAATCGCGACGATCGCGACGATCATGATTGCCACCACGGGCAGCAGGTGACGGTCCTTGAGGTCGTTGTAGAGATCGGTGAGGAACTGTGGCACGCGCAGCTTCGGCAGCTTGATCTCGGGGCCCCCTTTTAGTCGTTTCATCGGGCCGAGCTCGTCGAGTAGGAGGACGGGGTGCCGGTCGTGGTGGGTGCGGTCGTGGCCGCCGGGATCGTCGGGCTGGTGGCGGTGGCCCCAGCCGTGACTCCCTCATTCGGGGGAACCAGATAGGTGGTGACCGCGAAGTTGGCTGCCAGCTGCGGGTACGCGGCTTTTGCGTCTTCCGTCAGAGAGAAACCGTCCAGCGTGACGAGGCGTCCGTCGACTCCGACTTCCGATTCCCCGGTGTGAACCAGAGAGTCGATGCCGTGGATGAAATCGGCGACCTGAAAGAAGCTGCCGGTGAAGGTGAGGTCGTATGGCATTACCCCGAGGCCGGCGGAGCCGATCGAGGCACCCAAGGGCAGTAGCGCCGCCTCGGCCTCGGTTGGCGGCACCGTCGCTGCCGCCGGAACGGCCGAGGTTGCGCTCGCTTCCGGGGCTGGGGTGGCGGCCGGGGCTGCTTCTTCGCCGCCGCCCGTGTTGAGGCTGAGGCTTTCGAAGCGGACCCCTGCGTGGTCGGCCACGTGGTTCACCTCGACCAGGAGCGACGCGGTTTCGTCACTTGCCGGCACGGCCTTGCCGAGGACCACGAGCTGCCGGTAGTCGCGCGGAAATTCAGCCCGCGCCGCGGTTGCTTCGATTACCTGGCTCTGCGCCTGGACCAGGGACGCCTGCTCCTGTTCGACTTCGGCGCCGAGCGCGCTGGCTTCCTCTCGCTTCGGACTGAGCAGGAGGATCCAGAAGGCAGCGGCGAGGGCGGCCACGATCAGCATGCCCACGATCGCCTTGCCGGATGCGGAGGAGGACGACACGTCATTCACCTTCCGAGGTGGTGGTTTCTTCGCTCGAAGAGGCGCCGGCTTCTTCGGGGGCCGGTGCTACCGCCACTTCGGTGGCGCCGGTCGGCGAGGCCGGGACGGGAGCGGCGTCGAAGGCGACCACGAGTTGAAACTGGGCGATGAAGTTGCGGGTCTGGCAACCGCCGCTGGCCGATTCGGAACCAGATTCCCCGCCCGAGTCCCCTGGCAGCTTGGACGACTGCACGCCGACGCGGGTGACGCCATCGATGTCCTTGAGCACCGACACAAAGCCGGCAACGGCTTCCTGTCCAGCCGCGCAGCCGACGAGCGAGAGCGCCGGCCCCGCGACCGAGCTGCGCATCGAGACGCTTTCTCCACCGCCCACCGAGACATCCGGGCGGACGGACCCGGTCAGGTTGGTCAACCAGACATCATGGGGGAGCACCAGCGCCAGCTGCCGCATCACCTTCTCCCAGTCAAAGCGGCTGTTCGCGAGGTTGGACACCGTGACGGTCCGCTGGCTGCTGACCGCATGAAACTGGGTGTAGGGGGCGAGACGAGCTGCCTGCGCCTCGGTGCTGGCGGTCTCCTCCCGCAGTTCGGCGACTTCCGCCGTGCGGCTGGAGATCTGGTTGTCGGTGACGACCAGGAGGGTGACGCCGGCGAGTGCCGCCAGCAGGGCGCCGAGGACGATGTAGGCGAGGGGGCCACCGCGCATCGGCCGCTGGGTGCCGCGGCGCTCCTCGACTGGGATCAGGTCGACCGGGCGCATCGTTACTCCTCGAGGGCGAGGCCGTAGGAGAGGGTGAGGCGAGCGGCGGCAGCGGTGTCGAGCCCGGCAAGCGCCTGTGGCTGGCCGAGCTCGATCGGCAGGCCGAGGACCGGAGCCATCTGCTCGGCGAGACCGGGGATGGCGCTGCCGGGGCCGCTGAGCACGACCCGCTCGACCGGGAAAGCGCCCTCCTGGGCGCCATAGAAGTCGAGTGAGAGGCGCATCTCGTCGAGCAGGGTGGAGGCGCCGCGCTCCAGTGCCTCGCGCACCTGGGCGATCAGGCTCGCGTCGCCCTCGATCGTCTCGAGCGGCTGCGCCAGGCCGACATGCGCGAGCCACAGCCGCGCGTGCTCCTGAGCGAGGCCGCTGCTGTCCGCAAGGCCGGTGGCGATGCCCTCGAGGCCGGCGGGGGCGACGCGGGTGAAGAGACAGGAGCGCCCCTTCGCCACCGCGAGGTTGGTGGCGTCGCCGATGTTGCAGTAGAGGGCCGTGGCGGGCGGGGTCGGGGCCTCGCTCCCCAGATTCGTGGAGACGTCTCTGCCGCCCAGGGCGCGAATCAGGCCGAAGGCCGAGAGGTCGACGCCTACCGGCTCCAGGCCGGCGTCGCGAATTGGCTTCAGCGAGGCGGCGATCATGTCGCGGCGGGCGGCGACGACGACCACGTCGATCTTCGGCGCCTCGTCCTCGGTGGCGGCGACTCCGCCGACCACCCGGTGGTCGAGGACCGCCTGGTCGATCGGCATCGGGATCCGCTCCTCCGCCTCGAAGCGGACCGCGGCATCGAGCTCGATGGGATCGTCGATCGCGGGCAGGCGCATCGTGCGGACCACTACCCGCTGGTTGGCGATGCCGAGACGGACCCGCTTGGAGAGGCCGTTCTCGGAGAAGGTCGCTCGCAGCGTCGCGGCGACGGCGTCGGAGTCGACCACCTCGCCGTCGTCGAAGGCGCCCGACGGCAGGGGCGCGATCGCGGTGGCGGTGAGCTCGGAGCTGCCGTTGACGCGGACTTCGGCCGCGGCGACGCTGCCCGCCTCGATCTCGAGGCCGACGGTGGCTTTCTCGCTCTTCTTTCTGGTCAGCTGGAGCATGGGGATTGGGCTGACCGCCATTGCTGGGCGGACCCAATCCCTTAATCGACAGGAACGCGAGAAACCTTTGCCCTGGGCGCAAAAATGCCCGCAAGGCAGGCCGGGGCGGAGTGCGTCGTCCTCAGCCGATCGTCTCGCGGCCGATGACCCAGTTGGAGGGTTTCGGATCGATGAAGCTCGGGGGCTCCAGGTAATGGAGGCGGTTGTCGTAGACGTAGTTCTTCAGGTAGCCGGTGGCGGGGCTCTGGTTCGATCCGGTGCCGACCGGGCCGCGGAACTTCTGGGCAAGGGCGCCTTCGACGTTGAGGGTGCCCAGGGTCTTGCCACAGTCGTAGTGGTCGACGATGATCGAGTGTTCGATCGCGAGGATCGCCGCGTCGATGTCGGGGCTCGTCAGCGTCCCGGCGCCGTTCTCGCCGCCGTTGCAGTCCCTCAGGCCGGTCTCCGCGCTCGTGTCGGTGCAGGTCGGAGTTCCCTGTACGGAGGGGCAGAAGGGGTGGTAGATGCGGACGAAATTGTTGGCGATCAGGCCGAGCATGCCGTTGCTCGCGCTGGCCCGGGTCAGGTTGCCGTTGATGACGATGTCATTCTGGGCGGCGATCGTCAGCTGGCCCGAGTATTCGCCTTTGACGTAGACGTTGCCGCAGCCGGAGCTGTCCAGGTAGACGGCGGTGAAGGGCGAGTAGGCCGCTTCTTCGCAGGCGCCGTTGGAGACGTAGATGACGCCGTTCGAAGGGATCGATCCCGAGTAGACCCCGGTGCACTTGCCTTCCTTGTTGCCGACCGTCATCGAGGTTCCGCTGAGGCAGATCCGGACCTGGCCGGTGTATCTGAAGGCGGGCTGGGCGATGACGGCGAGCTGGGAGTTGCTGGCCGGGGGCACCAGCTCCGGGGCTTTGGTGACAAAGGTGCCGACGAAATTGGGCTTGTCCACCGTCGTGTTCGTGATCGGGTACCAGCCGGGCAGTTCGGCGCCGACTTCGATCATGTCCTGACTGCTCCGTCCCAGGGTCGGGGTGCCGTTGATCGCCATCGCGTCGTTGGTGTGCACGGGGCCTTTGATCGCGTCGCCGGTGGCGAAGGAGATTTTGAAGCAATATTCCTTTTCTATCTCCTTGGTGTCGGGGTCTTCGATTTCCCGGATCGGCTTGTCGTAACGGCCCTGCTGCCACTTCAGCGAGCACTGGGCATAGGCGTTGGTGAGTTCCGTCGAGGGGTTCGGAAACCCGTAGGAGACCGGATCCAGGGTCTCGCGCTGGGTGAAGTAGACGTAGTCGAGGAAGCTCGGCGGTTTGAAGGTGGCGACGATCGAGGCCTTGGCCTGGCCGGCGAAGCCGTTGGAGCGGATCCGGAACGAGCCGGGCAGCGTTTCTCCCGTCTCGATCATGCTCGTCGTCGCCGTCGAGATCGTCGCCGGGTTGCAGGTCGACTGCCCCGTTGCCGGGATCAGTTCGAGGGCGTATTCGGCGCCGCTGTTCCCCGGCACCGGGCGTTTCTTCGTCGTCGAGTTCTGCTGGTTGACCGCGTTCGGCGTCGCCACGTTGGCGCATTCCGCCCAGTAGCCGCTGTTGGCGCTGAGGTGGTAGGCGTAGTCGTCGATCCCGGCCTTGGCTGCCTCGAAGGCCCTTTTGCTATCGAGATCGCGCCGGGTCAGGTGGGTGTCACCGTTGACCGCGGCGACGGCGACCACGGCTAGGAGCATCACGATCGACATCGCCACGACGGTCGCGATCATCGTGAAGCCACTCTCTGGATTGCGTTTGGTCACTGGCATGGGAGGTTGGCGGCGGCCGAGTCATAAGCGGGAGGGGTGAGCCGCAGCAGCGCGGAGTTCTGTATTTCCGTTCCCGCGTTGGCGTCGCCCGCGACCGTCTTCGTCGGCGCCGTCTCGAAGGCGACGTCGACCTGAACCGCGTTGACGGCGTTGGTCAGGAGTGGAGTTCCAAGTGGGGTCGGCGAGACTTGGCCGTTCGCGTAGGCGAAATAGCTGAAGATCGGGACGCTGGCGGAGATCGCGCTGACGCCGGTCATCAGCTGGACAGTCGCTGACGGCGTGGTCGCGAAGGTCCATTTCGGGGCCGCTCCGCCGGTCACCGCGTAGTCCGATTGCGAGAGCGTGGTGCCGGTGAGGCTGATTCTGCTGAGCACGGGGACTGGCGCGACCGCCGAGCCCGACTGGTGCAGGAAGCTGAGCAAGGTGCCGGTGCTGTCTTCCTGGACCGGGGCAATCTGGGGGGCGACGCAGGCCGAGTGCAGCTGGTTGATGATCTTGGTCATGGTGATGCGGGCGCGCTGGTTGGCGTCGACGTGGCTGGCGACCCGGTTGGTCTCCCGCATCGTCACGATCATCGCCAGCGTGATCCCGGCCATCACGACCACGCCCGCGGTGGTCGCGACCATCAGCTCGACCAGGGTCATGCCGCTCTCGTCCTGGACTGGCCGGAGCCGGGTCATGGGCATGCACCCGCTTCGACGCCGCTGCCGGTCGTGCTCGAGAGGGTCAGCGTCAAGGAGGTGCCCGTGAGGCTGTGGACGATGGCGCCGGCGCTCTTGATGCGCCTTTGGGCCCCGCTGGGCCCAACCCCGGCGGAAGCGCAGATGTCATAGGTGCTCCAGGCAAGGCCGGGGTTGGGCAGGTTGCCGGTGCTGTTGGTGGTGTAGACACGTTTGTAAGGAGTTCCACCCGGCGAGCACTTGGTATCGGTGACGGTGACCCTGGCGCCGCCGAGCCCGGCCTGTTCGGTGGTGTTGCCGCTGCTGTTCTTGACGGTCAGGTAGAGGGGCGGGAGCTGGACGGTCGCTTCCGCCGATTCTCCGGCGGGGGCGATGACGTTGGCGCTCCCCGCTTCCGGCTTGTTGGTGCTGCACGATCCCGCGTAGAAGTTGTAGCTGTAGCTGAACGGGAAAAGCGGGGCGGCGGAGATTTCGGTGACAGGGGCTGCGCCAGGGGTGCCAAACGTCTTCACGCCGGACGTGAGCCCGGTGGCGCCGGCGGTGATCGCGTCCGCGGACGCGCCCGTGGTCACGGTGCCGCTGGCGTTTCTGGTCGAGAACAGGACTTTGACCGAGCTTTTCTTGTCATAGACCTTTTCGATCGCCGAGGTGCTTCCCGCCGTGATGGTCGCGGTAAAGGGTTCCGGCGTCTTGCCGTTGAAGTCGACGTATTCCGACCCCAGGCTTGGAGTCACCGTGTAGTTGCCGGCCGGCTGGCCGCCGAACAGGGCGCAGCCTTTGGAGTCGGTGGAGCCGCTGAAGGCGCCGGTGCCGGTGGCGCTGATGCCCGCTCCGGATATCGGCACCGGCGGCACCGCTCCGTTGAAGACGGAGATCGTCAGGGTGCCGTGGCTGGGGTCGAGCGAGCCGGTGACCGGTGAGACGATGCTTTCGATCACCGGCGCAACGCCGGTCCGCATCGTCGGCCAGGTGACCTTGGAGCCGAGCCTGACGTAGTCGGCCCTGGCTTCGCTGCCGCAGCTCGTCGTCCCGGTGCTGTCTCTGACGAAGGTGGCGGAGGAGGTGACGGTGTACGCGGTTCCGTTGAGCGTCACCGTCTGCGGTTGCATCGCGGTCTCGAGCTCGGCGATCTGGGTCGAGCGCAGGCGGGCCTGGTCTTCCTGGGCGATCGAGAAAGCCTGGGAGCGGTGGCGCTCCTCGGCTCCGGCCCGGCCGGTGGAGTTGATCAGGCCGATCACGCCGCCGGTGACGATCACCGCGATCAGGCCGCTGACGACGACCTCGATCAGAGCAAAGCCGGCCGCGGAGGGCGGGGTCGATCGGGCAGGGGCGGACGCCATGCATACGCATCGGTCACCGCTGGCCGCGGCTTTAGCCTGCGGCCGGGCGGAAACCCAGATCCCGCCTGCCATTCCCCAATGCTTCAGTAAGTGAAGTCATGTGGCTACACTTGTTGAAGCGAGGCATCCGATCTCTGCCCCGATCTGCATATGAGCGCTCTCAGCAACTCCACCTGTCCCGTCTGCGCCACCGCCGAGGTGGTCTGTGGCAAGTGGACGCTGCTGCTGATCCGCGATCTGGCCGATGGCAGCAGCCGTTTCTGCGAGCTGGAGCGCTCTCTGGAGGGGATCAGCCCGCGCACGCTCTCGCTGCGGCTGCGGGCGCTGGAGGAGGAGGGGATCGTCGAGCGGCACACGTATCCCGAGGTCCCCCCGCGGGTCGAGTACGCCTTGACCGAGAAGGGCGAGGCGCTGGTGCCGCTGATCGACGGCATGCGCAAGTACGGCACCCGCTGGCTGTTGGCGGCAGACGCCGAACCCGCCGCCGTCTAGTCCAAACGTCCAAACCCGGACGTTGCAATGCGTCGTGCAAGCGCAGGAGCGCTGCCTGGCGGGCGGAAGCCTGAGCCGTGCGTGATCACCTGCTCAACGAAGCGCTGAAACGGCTGGCCACCGAGGCCGCCACGCGCTTCAGCTCCCTCGTCGCCAGCGGCGACCAGATCCCCTTCGACGTCGCCGCCGACGCTGGCGACGACTCCGCCTTCTACAGCTACGTGCCGCTGACCTCGCGCTTCGTCGAGGAACGGGCCAACGAGCTCTGCTCGCTGCCCAGCTTCGGCCCGGCCCGCGAGGCCGCGGTCGAGGTCGGCGTCGCCTCCTCCTACCTGGAGTCGCGCGGCGAGGCCGTCCCCGCCGATCCCGGCGAGCGGGCGGAACGGATGCTGACGATCTTCATTTCCGCGCTTTGGGAGGGGTCGACCGAGTTCTCGCTCGACCGGGCGCGGCTCGACAGTGCCCTCTCGATGCTCGACGCCGAAGCCCGCGGCGCCGACGACGCCGAGGTGGTGATCGTCCCCGTGGTCGGCCTGCGGATGTCGATCGCGCGGCTGCAGCTCCCGCACGGGGTGCGCGTGGTCCGCTCCGACGCGATCGAGGCGCCGATCGACGCGATGCGCAGCGAGGGGATGGGGCGCGCCTCCTGGGAGCCCCAGTACCTGGCGGTCGCCGAGCAGCACGAGGAGGAAGGCGCCGAGGCTGCCCTCAACCAGCTGCGCGAGCTGATCAGCGTCATGCGCCTCTTCAAAGCGGGCGGCATCGGCCTCGGCCCCTACGCCTTCGCCCCGACCGGCGATGACTGCTGGCGGCGGATCGCCACCGGCGCTCCCGCCACCCGTCCCGGCGGCTACCGCCTCAGCGAGGAGGAGGCCAACGAGCTGATCCAGCTGGCAAGCACGCTGGAGGCCCGGCCTGACCCCGACAGCGCCCTCACCTGGGCGGTCGGCCGCTTCGAGATGGGCTGCGAGCGTGAGAGCGCGCTCGACGGGCTCAGCGACCACCTTCTGGCCCTGCGCGCCGTGCTCGAGGGCCATGGCCCGGTCGGCGCCTCACTGCCGATGCGTGCCGCGGCGCTGATCTCCGACGACTCGCTGGACCGGATCGAAGCCCGCGAAAAGGTCGAGGACACGCTCGAGCTGGAGCGGGCGCTGATGAACGGTCGCTCGCTCGAGAACGGCATCCAGCTCGCCGGCTGGGCCGAGAACGGAGTCCGCAGGCTGCTGCTGCAGGCCGCCCTCGGCGAGCTCGGCAACGACCTCAGCACCACTGCCGACGAGACCTTGATCGCCACCGGCCTCGACGCCGGCGACGCCGAGATCGCCTTCACCGCCGGCGACGAGATCGAGGCCGTCGAAGTGATCGAGGCCGTCGAGGAGCCGGCGGAGCCCGCCGCTCCGGTCGAGGCGGTCCTGCCTCCCGAGCCGGTCGAGTCGGCCCCGGAGTTCCGCATCGAACAGCTTCCGTCCCCCATCGCACCCCCCGAGCCCATCGCAATCGAGTCATCGACCGAGGAGACCGACATGGATCAGGACACCCGCATCATGGAGCCGATCCCGGCCGAGGACGAGATCAAGATCACGGCCACGCCGTGGCTGGAGGAGGTCTCCGACAGCCGTCGCGGCGACTCGCTGGAGTGGCCCGCCGCGAGCGAGCGCGACATCGAGCACCGCGAGCGCATCGACACCCCCCGCGTGCGCCACCTCTTCCCGGTTCCCGAGGACGCCGACTGGGAGGTCAGCCACCTCGAGTTCGACTATGGGCACTACGGCGGCCCCAGCCGTCACGTCAGCTAGCGGCGCAGGTCGTCAGGCCCGTCCCGCCGCCATCGCCACCCGCTCCTTGGCGGTGGCGAACAGGTAGCGGTTGATCTCGGCCAGGCCGGCGAGGTCGTGGACGTCCTCGTCGAGGTAGGGGACGCGGATGACGCTGCGGGTGTGCAGCTCGTCGGCGAGGCGCTTGATGTTGCGGGCGTCGCGCTCGGCCAAGGCCTGGTAATCGGAGAAGTTCGCCGACACCCGCCGCGCCAGGTCCTCGTCGCCGAGCTTCTCGGTCAGGGCCGCCGGCAGGTCCTCGTCGCCCTCGCCCAGCTCCTCGGCCGGGTAGTGGACCTTGTTGACGATGACGCCGCCGAAGGGCAGCTTCGCCTCGACCAGCTTGCGGTGGAAGTAGACGGCCTCGTTGACCGGTTCGCTCTGCGGCCCGCAGACGACGAGGAAGCAGGTGCTGGGATCGGCGAGCAGCTTGTCGACCCGCTTGGCCCGGGCCTGGAAGCCCTCGACCATGCCGCTGAAGGCGTTGAAGAACTCGGCCAGGTCGGAGAGGAGATCGAAGCCGAGGATGCGCTTGAGCACGCCGAGCACGACCGAGGTCCCGCGCCCGGCGACCTTCGCCGCCAGTCCGGTCGGCTTCATGAACATCTTCATCGAGCGGCCCTCGATGAACTGGGTCAGGCGCTTGGGGGCGTCGAGGAAGTCGAGCGCGTTGCGGGTCGGCGGCGTGTCGAGGACCAGCAGATCGAACTCGCCCTCGGTGTGGAGCTCGAACAGCTTCTCCATCGCCATGTACTCCTGGGAGCCGGCGAGGGCGCCGGAGATCTGCTGGTAGATGCGGTTTTCGAGGACGCGGTCGCGCGACTCCTCGTCCGGGGCCTGGCGGGCGATCAGCTCGTCGAAGGTCGCCTTGGCGTCGAGCATCATCGCCCACAGCTCGCCCTTCATCTCCACGCCCTGCTGCTCGAAGAGGGACGGGTCGACCCGACGCGCCTCGTTGCTCAGCTCCTCGAGTCCGAGCGAGTCGGCCAGTCGCTTGGCCGGGTCGATCGTCAGCACGCACACCTTCAGCCCCCGGGCCGCCATCCCGGTCGCGATCGCCGCCGAGGTCGTCGTCTTGCCGACCCCGCCGGAACCGGCGCAGATGCAGATCTCCTTGCCCTCGAGGACGTCGCTCAGGGTCGGCATCAGGAGAGTCTCGTCGAGAGTTGCCGCGCCGCCTCGGGCCCGAGGTCCGGCTCGAAGAGGAAGGGGAGGGTCTTGACCGGCGCCTCCACCCGGCGCCGCAGGCGGGCCAGCTGGGCGCGCTGGGAGCGGGCCCGGCACTGCTCGGAGAGAGCGGCCCGCGCCGCCGCCCGCGCCGAGCCCTCCTCACCGCCGGCGAGCTCCTCCAGCTTCGCCGCCTCGGACTTTGAGAAGCGCTCCGGATAGAGGCCATTGAGGTAGATGCGGTCGACCGCGACGCCGACCTGCTGATGCAGGTCCCGCTCCAGGGCGACCGACTCGTTGACCGGCATCTCCTCCGGCAGGGCGACGATCGCGACCCCGGTGTTCTCGTGGTCGGTGATGAAGCGGTCGAGGGTCTGGGCCTGCGAGTGGATCGGTCCGACCCGGGCGATGTTGGCGAAGGTGCGCGGCGTTTCGAGGAAGCCGACGCCGTGCCCGGTCGCCGGGGCGTCGACGATCACGAGGTCGTACTTGCGTCCCTTCTTGACCTTGCGGTCGAGCTGGGCTAGCTCCCAGATCTTGCCGATCGTGACCAGCTCCTTGAGCCCGGGGGTGGCGGCGGCGAGGTAGTTGAAGAGGCGGCTGCGGAAGAGGATGTCGCGCATCGCCCGCACCTTCAGCTGCAGCAGCACGTACTCGCGCATCGACTCGTCGGGGTCGATCGAGATCGACCAGAGGTTCTCCTCCATCTCGACCTCGTGGAAGCCGACCTCGGTGTGGTCGAACATCCGCGAGGCGTTCTCCTGCGAGGAGACCTCGCAGACGATCGTCCGCTTCCCTTCGGCGGCGGCGCGCAGCCCGAGGGCGACGGCGACCGTCGTCTTGCCGACGCCACCCTTGCCGGTGACGATGACCAGTCGCTTGTCGAGGAGTTCTGGGATCGGGGCAATTCCTAGCAATTTCGAAGGTCGGCAGGAAAAGCGGCCGCTCATACGAATATCGGCGCAATGGGATTTCTAAGCCGCAAGCCGAAGCCAGCCCCTATTCAGGTAGACGACCAGCACCCGATCGTCGAAGAGCTCCAGCGTATGGAGGAAGCGGTACCCGAGCGGTCCGGTGCTGACACCTGGGAGGGGGACGACCTCGAGACCAGTGAGCCCCGGCCCACGGGTCCTGTCGCCGATGAGGACACCTCGTCCTCGCAAGCTGCGGGCGAGGCGCCCTCATCCGCGCCACCCGTGGGAGAGGCCGCTGAGGTCCCGGTGCCGACCGTTTCAGCAGCGCCCGCTCCGGCCGCGCCGGCTCAGGTGGAGGTAAAGCCCGCCGAGATTGAGCCAGAGGAGGCGGCGCGGATGATGCCGCGGGATCTGATCGCGCCGAGCAGGCTCGACGCCGTGCGCGAGCTGCAGGCCGAGCCCGAGGCTCCGGTCAAGCACGCCGACGTCTTCGCCTTCGCCAACCAGAAGGGCGGGGTGGCCAAGACCACCACGACCCTGAACCTGGCGGTCGCCTTCGCCGAGTCCGGCTACCGGGTGCTCTGCATCGACCTCGACCCGCAGGGCAACCTGACGATGAGCCAGGGGATCGACCCGGACAAGGTCGAGAAGAGCCTCTACGACGTGCTCGTCAACGACATGCCGATCAGCGAGATCATCGTCAAGCGCGAGATCGACATCGCCGTCGCCTCGATCGACCTGGCCGGGGCGGAGATCGCGATGAGCACCAAGATCGGCCGCGAGCGCTCGCTCGAGAAGGCGCTCAAAGAGGTGGACGGCCAGTACGACTTCATCTGCATCGACACCCCGCCCAGCCTCGGGCTGCTGACGATCAACGCGCTCACCGTGGCGAACAAGGTCATCGTCCCGGTCCAGTGCGAGTACCTCTCGATGCGCGGGCTGGTCCAGCTTCAGAACACGCTGAAGATGATCCAGGAGAACCTCAACCCCGACGTCAAGATCGAGGGCATCCTGCCGACCATGCTCGACACGCGGACCGTCCACGCCAAAGAGGCCGTGGAAATCCTCGAGGAGAACTTCGGCGACCTCGTCTTCAAGTCCCGGATCCGCAAGGCGGTCAAATTCGCCGAGGCTCCCGTCAAGGGCGCCAGCGTCCTCAAGTACGATTCCGGCAGCAGCGCCGCGAACTACTACCGGGAGTTGGCGAAGGAGGTTCTGGCGAATGGCTCGGCGTAACAAGCGCGCAAGCATGCGCGAGGGTCCGCTTTCCGATCTGTTCCGCGCGACCGCGGAGGACGCGCCCGCGGATCCGCCCGAGGCGCCGCGGTACGGCCGCCAGGATCCCGCCGAGGCCAAGAAGGCCGAAGCCGCCTCCGAGCAGGAGTCGCTGCCGGTCGAAGAGCCGGTCGCCGAAGAGCCCGGCGCGCCCGCGCCGCCGCCGTCCGAGCCTGAGCCCGAGTTGGAGCCGGCTCCCTTCGTATCCCAGGAGCCCGTGGCAGAGACGCCTCCCGAGCGCCTGAAAAGGGTCTTCTCCGAGGAGCCGAAGCCGCGCTACGGGCGCCGTGAGGATCCCGCGGTCAGCAACCCGCGCTATGGGCGCGAGGAGCCCGCCTACGAGCCGCCGGGCAGCGGCGAGCCGCACCAGCCGGTGATCAAAGTCGTCGGGGTCGGCGGTGCCGGCGTCAACGCGGTCAACCGCATGGTCGACGCCCGCATCCCCGGGGTCGAGTTCATGGCCGTCAACACCGATCTGCAGTCGCTGCAGCTCTGCGTCGCCGACGTCACCGTCCACATCGGCGACGAGCAGACGCGCGGTCTCGGCGCCGGGGCCGACCCCGAGGTCGGCCACCGCTCGGCCTTCGAGGAGCAGGACAAGATCAAGCGCCTGCTCAAGGGCTCGGACATGGTCTTCGTCGCCGCCGGCGCCGGCGGCGGCACCGGCAGCGGTGCCGCCCCCGTGGTCGCCCGCCTCGCCCGTGAGGTGGGGGCGCTGACGGTAGGCATCGTCACCAAGCCGTTCACCTTCGAGGGCAACCGCCGCGGCACCCAGGCCAACAAGGGCATCGACGAGCTCGCCGCCGAGGTCGACACCCTGATCGTCGTCCCCAACGACCGCCTGCTCGAGGTGCTCGACCAGCAGACCTCGATGGTCGAGGCCTTCCAGGTCGCCGACGACGTCCTGCGCCAGGGCGTGCAGGGCATCTCCGACCTGGTCACCCTGCCCGCGGTCATCAACCTCGACTTCGCCGACGTGCGGACGATCATGTCCGACGCCGGCCGGGCCCTGCTCGGGATCGGCATGGCGCACGGCAACGAGCGCGCAATCCTCGCCGCCGAGAAAGCGATCTCCTCGCCGCTGCTGGAGACCTCGATGGAGGGCGCCCGGGCGATCCTGCTCTCGATCACCGGGGGCTCCGACCTCTCGCTGGTCGAGGTCTCCGAGGCCGCCAAGGTGGTCGGCGAGGCTGCCCACCCCGAGGCGAACATCATCTTCGGCGCCAACGTCGACGACGAGATCTCAGACCAGATCTGGGTCACCGTCGTCGCCACCCGCTTCGACGGCCGCCAGCAGACGCCGCGCCGGGCGGCCGAGCCGACCATCCGCCGCACCAAAGACAGCGGCCGGGGCCGTCCGCCGCAACCCCAGCAGCGCGGCGAGCTCGGCATCGACGTCCCAGAGTTTCTCCCCGGCTGAGCAGGAGCGCCCGATGAGAGGCGTCGCCGCCGCCGGCCACCCGCTCACGGCCGAGGCCGGCGCCGCGGTCCTGCGCGAGGGCGGCAACGCGGTCGACGCCGCGGTCTGCGCGGTGCTCGCCTCGTTCGCGGTCGAGAGCCCGCTGACCGGGTTCGGCGCCGGCGGCTACATGATGGTGCACCACGGCGAGGAGACGGTGCTGATCGACTTCTTCGTCGCCGCCCCCGGCCTCGACGGCACCGAGCGCGGCACCGAGCTGGCCCCGGTGCCGGTTCACTTCGACGCCGAGACCGTGCAGACGTTCTACGTCGGCCCCGCCTCCTGTGGGGTGCCGGGCACCGCTCCCGGGCTGGTGCGGGCGCTGGAGCGCTTCGGCTCGGTCCCGCTCGCCGACCTCGTCGGCCCCGGAATCCGCCTCGCTCGGGAGGGTGCCCCCGTCAACGCCGAGCAGGCCTACATCCTCGACATCCTCGCTCCGATCCACGACCGCCTCGACGGCACCAGAGAGCTCTACGCCCCGGAGGGGCGGCTGCTGCGCGAGGGCGACGAGTTCCGCTTCGGGGAGCTGGCGGAGGCGCTGGAACGGTTCGGGGCCGAAGGAGCGGAGCCGTTCCGCGATGGCGACGTCGCGGCGGCGCTGAGCGACTTCGTCGTCGCCAGCGGCGGCACCCTCGGCCGCGGCGACTTCGCCGCCTACGAGGCGATCGAGCGCAAGCCGATCCGGGCTCCGTTCCGCGGGGCCGAGGTGCTGACCAACCCGCCGCCGTCCTCGGGCGGGATCCTGATCGCCTACTCGCTCGGCCTGCTCGAGCGCCTCGGCGAGCGCAGCGGCCCCGAGCAGCTGGTCGCGGCGATGGCGGCCGCCAACGACCTGCGCGGGGAGGAGTTCGCCGAGTCGCTGTACGAGAAGGGGATGGAGGCGGGCTTCCTCGAGCCGGCGGGGCTCGATCTCGCCGCCGGCGACCTGCTCGGCTCGACCACCCACATCTCGGTGCTCGACGGCGAGGGCATGTGCGCCAGCGTCACCTGCTCCAACGGCTCCGGCTCCGGCGTGCTGGTGCCCGGGACGGGGGTGATCCTCAACAACATGCTCGGCGAGGAGGACCTCAACCCGCTCGGCTTCCACCGCATCCTCCCGGGCCGCCGCGTCCCCTCGATGATGGCGCCGACCGTGGTCCTGCGCGATGGCGAGATCGTGCTCGGGGTCGGCAGCGCCGGCTCCAACCGGATCCGCTCGGCGATCCTGCAGACGGTGGTGCGCGCGGTCGAGCAGGAGCTGCCGGTGGCGGCGGCGATCGCGGCACCGCGCCTGCACTTCGAGCACGGCCTGGTCCAGGCCGAGCCGGGGATCGACGAGGCGGCCCTGGCCCGGATCGAGGCCCGCGGCCCGGCGATCGCCCGCCGTCCCGAGATCAACCTCTTCTTCGGCGGCGTCCAGGCGGTCGCGCGGGACCCGGCGACGGGCGCGCTCAGCGGCGGCGGCGACCCGCGCCGCGGCGGCGCCGTCGCCTACGCCTGACCACCGCTGCGCGGTTCCTTCCCCCGTCTCTCGTGGCTTTGGAGCCACGGAGCTGGTAGAGCGGCGAGAATGGCGGGCGTGGCCGCTGCCCCCGAGATCGATTTTGCCGCCGAGGGACTGCTCGACGGCCTCGACGACGAGGCGCGCGAGGCGCGACTCGTCCTGCTCGGGGAGCTCGCCGCCGACGGCGTGTCGCTGGAGGAGCTGCGCGAAGCGGTGAACGCCGGGCGGCTGGCGCTGGTCCCGGTCGAGCGCGCCCTGGCCGGCGAGGGCCGTCGCTATACGGCGCGCGAGATCGCCGAGATCGCCGGCATCGACCTCGAGCAGCTGCGCCGTTTCAGCGCCGCCCTCGGCGTCCCCTACGCCGACCCGGACGAGCCGCGCGGGACCGAGGCCGATCTCGAAGCGGCGCGGCGGATGAAAGCGTTCCGCGACGCCGGCCTGCCGGAGGAGGGGATGCTGCAGGTCGCGCGCACGATCGGGATGGGCACGGCTCGCATCGCCGAGGCCAACCGCGAGCTGGTGATCAAGACCCTGGCCCAGCCGGGCGACAGCGAGCGCGACCTCGCCCTGCGCTTCGCCGCGGCGGCCGAGTTCATGATGCCGCTGGTCGGCCCGACCATCGTCCACGCCCTGCAGGCGAACATGCTGGAGCAGATCCGCCGCGACGTGATCGCCACCGCCGACCTCGCCTCGGGCGGCGTCGGCGGCACCGTCAACCTCACCGTCTGCTTCGCCGACCTGGTCGAGTTCACCCGCCTCGGCGAGGAGGTCCCGGCCGAGGAGCTCGGCCTGGTCGCCGGTCGCCTGGAAGAGATGGCCAGCGCCGTCGCCGAACCGCCGGTGCGGCTGGTGAAGACGATCGGCGACGCGGTCATGTTCGTCGCCACCGATCCGGAGGCGATGCTGGTCGCCGGCCTGGCCCTGATCGGCGCCGCCGAAGCCGAAGGCGACGAGTTCCCACTCCTGCGCGCCGGCCTGGCCTGCGGCTCGGTGCTGCCCCAGTCCGGGGACTACTACGGGCGGCCGGTCAACCTCGCCAGCCGCATCACCGGCGTCGCCCGGCCCGGCAGCGTCGTCGTCGACTCGGCCGTCAGAGAGGCCGCCGGCGACGCCTACGCATACACCTACATCGGCGAGCGAAGGCTGAAGGGGATCGACTCGAAGGTAAAGCTCTTCCGGGCTCGGAACGGCGAGGGTTAGCGGCGTACTTCGAGGGTTTGCGGGGAGGGGTCGGGGTACCTCTCTCCCTCGCTGGGCTATTCGCCTGGAGACTGGGCGGCCGTCCGAGGTCGAGCTCGGATGCGAATAGCTAACGCCGCTCGTACGAGAGGCACCCCGACCCCTCCCAACGAAGCGCTCGAGATTTCCGCTTGATCATGAGGCCGTCCCTCTTCTCCGGTTTCAGATTGTTCCGTCAGCCTCGAGCGGATCCCGAACTGTGAGGGAGGGTGGGGCATCCTCCGTACGAGCGGCGTTAGCTATTCGCACGAGAGCGCAATCTCGGACGGGCGCACCGTCCCCAGGCGAATAGCCCAGCGAAGGTAGGAGGATGCCCCACCCTCCCTAGCGGCCCGAGGTCTAGGAGGGCTTGCGCGCCGAAACGAGCAGGTTGTAGAAGAGCTCGGCCGGCAGGTAGGGCTCGAGCACGCGAGTGTCGACCTTCTGCAGGGCGATGTAGCTGCGGAAGGCGAAGTTGCGCCAGCCCCAGGAGACCGAGTCCGGCTCGGCGGTCGACTCGACCGTGCGCAGGCCCCAGCCCCAGGCATTGGAGAGCAGCTCCTCGCCGCCGACGTGGCGGTGCTCGAAGCCGCCGTCGCGCAGCAGCTGGCGCAGGTCGGCGGGGGCGAAGGCGTGGACGTCGACCTCGCCCTCCAGCGAGTGGCCGTTGGAGAGGTCGGTCTCGGCGACGACGCGCCGCCTGGCCCCGGTCAGGCGCCGCCAGGCGGGGGCGACCAGCATCCCGGCCCGCTTCGGCAGCGCCGCCAGGCGATCGCCGTAGCGCGAGGGCTCGCCGGCGAAGGCGATCGCGCCGCCGGGACGGAGGACGCGGCGGAATTCGGCGAAGGCGCGGTCGAGGTCGGGGATGTGGTGGAGGACGGCGTGGCCGAAGACGAGGTCGAAGCTCTCGTCCTCGAAGGGCAGCGCCTCGGCCTCGGTGGCGACGGTGGTGACGTCGGCGAGGTCGAGTGCGTCGGCGGTGGCGCTGAGGCGCTGCAGCATCCCCGGCGCGATGTCGGTCGCGGTCAGCCGCTCGATCGCGCCGAGCTGAACCAGGTTGAGCGAGAAGTAACCGGTTCCGGAGCCGATCTCGAGCGCGTCCCCGAAAGACTCGCCGCGGCGCCCGCCGAGCGCCTTGATCAGCTTCAACCGCACCTGCTCCTGGCCGGTCTCGCCGAAGTCGATGCCCCACTTGGCGTCGTATTCGTCGGCTGCCGCGTCGTGGTAGCGGGTGTTGACGTCCTTGATGTGCTCCGGGGTGGCGGTGGGGGAGGCCGGCATCGGCGCGGAACTCTACGCGGAACGCCGCAATGCACGGAGTGCAACGCGCTCAATAGCGTCCCTGCCATCGCCGAGGAGTACCTACAGCTGAACCAGCCCCCGGGCGTGCCGCCGCTGCCGCTGACCGGAGAGCGGACGCTGCCCGACGTCCCCGAGGAGAACTACTGGTACCGGCGCCACCTCGTCGTCTACGAGTGGATCGCCGCGCGCGTCGCCGGCCTGCGCGTCGTCGACATGGCCTGCGGCGAGGGCTACGGCTCCAGCGTGCTTGCCGGCGCCGCCGCCGAGGTGGTTGGAGTCGACGCCAACCCGGAGGCGCACGAGCACGCCCGCCTGCGCTACACCCGGCCCAACCTGCGCTTCGAGCGCGGCCTGGTCGAGAGCTTCGCCGAGCCCTGCGACGCCGTCGTCTTCCTGCAGACGATCGAGCACGTGGAGGACGCGGGCGCGATCCTCGAGCACTTCAAGTCCATGCTGGGGAGCCCGGGCGTCGCCTTCGTCTCGACCCCGAACCTGCTGACGCTGGCGCCTCCCGGGGCCGAGAAGTCCGACAACCCCTGGCATCTGCACGAGTACCGCGCCGCCGAGTTCCGCCGCCTCTGCGAGGACCACTTCGCGAGCGTCGAGCTCTACGGCCTCTACCACGCCCGCAAGCTGCGCCTGCACCAGCTGGCGATCAGGCTCGGCTGGGACAGCGTCCACAAGCGGCTCGGCCTTACCAAGCGCTTCTACGACCGCTTCACGCCGGCGATCGCCGCCTCCGACTTCGCTCTCAGGAAAGGGAACCTCGACGCGGCACTGGATTTCGTCGCCATCTGTCGCAAGGGATGAGCCGATGAATGGGGCGAGCCGGGGCGGGAGCGCCGGCGACCTGGCACTGGTCCTGCACTCGCACATGCCCTACGTCGAGGGGTTCGGCACCTATCCCTTCGGCGAGGAGTGGCTGTTCGACGCGGTGATCCGTTCCTACCTGCCGGTCCTGGAGTTCGCCGAGCGGCTGACGATGACCGTCACCCCGGTGCTGGCCGATCAGCTCGAGGACGCCGGGGTGGCGCGGCGGCTGCGCGACTTCCTGGTCGAGTGGCGGATCAGGGCGGCCGAAGCCGACATCCCGGAAGTCCCGGCCGAGTGCCGGCCGGCCTGCGAGGCGGAGCTGGCGCGTTACGGGCGTGCCCTGGAGCTGCTCGACGGGGCCGGGGGAGACCCGCTGGCACCCTTCCAGCGGGCGTCCGCGGAGGGCCGGGTGGCGCTGGCCGCTTCCTCGGCCACCCACGCGGTGCTGCCGCTGCTGGCGACGCGCCCGGGCCTGCGCTTACAGCTCGAGACGGGGATTCGCTCGCACCGGCGGCGCTTCGGCTGGGACGGCGGGATCTGGCTGCCCGAGTGCGCCTACGCGCCCGGCCTCGAGTGGCGCCTGGCCGAGGCCGGCGTGGAGTGGTTCTGCACCGACCAGAGCGCCCACGAGCAGCCCCTCCAGGCCCTGGCGCCGGTGCGGACCGCGGCCGGCCCGGTGGCGCTGCCGATCGACTGGGAGGCGGTCGGCTGGCTCTGGTCCCTCGACGGCTACCCATCCGACCCCGCCCATGCCCAGTTCGACGGCAAATCGCTGCGCGGGATGCGGCTCTGGAAGGTGGGAGGGGGCGCTTACGACCCGGCCGCCGCCGCCGCCGCGGCCCGCCGGCAGGCGGCCGAGTTCCTCGCCGCGACCACCGCCCGCCTGCGCGAGTACGCCATCGCAAGCGGCCGCCGCGGCTTGCTCGTCTTCGCGATCGACACCGAGCTGCTCGGGCACTGGTGGTCGGAGGGGCCGGCCTGGCTGCGGGCGGTGCTGGAGGGAGCGGAGGCGGCCGGCGTGCGGATGCTGACCGTCCCGCAGGCGCTGGCCGAGCACGAGCCGGTCGAGCGTGAGCTGGCCGCCTCCAGCTGGGGCGAGGACAAGGACTTCAGCACCTGGGACTCGCCCCCGGTCGCCGACCTCGCCTGGGGGGCGCGGCGGCTGGAGCTGCGCCTGCTGCGGGCGCTCTCGGGAGGCCTGCGCGGGGACCCGGCCCTGCGTGCCGCCCGCGAGCTGCTGGCGGCGCAGGCGAGCGACTGGGCCTTCCTCGACAAGCGCGGCCAGGCGGGCGACTACGCCTACCAGCGCGCCACCGATCACGCCCGTGCCCTGTTGGAGGCCATAGACTGCGGATCTGCCACCGATCCGCGCATGCGCTCTCTCGCCCCGGACCTGAGTCTCGCTCCGCTCCTGGAGCCGTAGCGCCCTCTTCGCGATGACCCGCGTCCTGATCCTCTCCTGGGAGTACCCGCCGCTGATCGAGGGCGGCCTCGCCCGCCACGTCCGCAAGCTCTCCGAGGCGATGGTCGAGCGCGACGTCGAGGTCCACGTGCTGACCCGCGGCGGCGAGGAGTCGCCGGCGCGGGAGCTCGCCAACGGCGTCGTCGTCCACCGCATCCGCGAGCCCAAGCGCCCGACCGACCTGGGCGAGTTCGTGACCTGGGTCGAGCGCATGAACTCCGACATGCTCGCCGCCGGGGTGGAGCTCGGCGACCGCTACGACTTCGACCTCGTCCACGGCCATGACTGGCTGGTCGCGAATGCCTGCGACCACCTCGCCAAGCGCTTCGAAGCACCCCTGGTGACGACGATCCACGCCACCGAGCACGGCCGCCACCAGGGCTGGGTCGACAAGCACCCCCAGACCTACATCCACGGCGTCGAGCGCTGGATCACCAACCGCTCGCAGCGGGTGATCGCCTGCTCCCACTACATGCGCGAGCAGATCGTCGACATCTTCGGCGTCGCCGAGAAGCGGGTCAGCGTCATTCCCAACGGGATCGACCCCGATGACCTGCAGGCGCAGAGCCCGGCCGAGCTGGAGCGGCTGCGGGGGGAGTTCGCCGAGCCGGGGGAGAAGCTGGTGCTGCTGATCGGCCGCCTCGTCTACGAGAAGGGCTTCCAGCTGGCGCTGGAGGCGATGCCGCGGTTGATCGACGCCGTTCCCGGAACGCGCTTCCTCGTCGCCGGCTCCGGCACCCACGAGGCGGAGCTGCACCGCCAGGCCGAGGAGCTGGGGTTGATGGAGCACGGCACATTCCTCGGCTGGATCGGCGACGACGTCCTGCACTCGCTCTACCGGATCGCCGACCTCACCGTGGTCCCCTCGATCTACGAGCCCTTCGGCCTGGTTGCCCTGGAGGCGATGGCCTCGGGCTGCCCCTGCATCGTCGCCGACACCGGCGGCCTGCGCGAGGTCGTCGTCCACGAGGAAGGCGGCCTGCGCTTCCGCGCCGACGACCCCGAAGCACTCGCCGAGGTGGCGATCCGCGTCCTCTCCGACGACGAGCTCGGCCGGCGACTGATCGCCGACGCCTACGAGCACGTGCGCCGCTTCGACTGGGGCGACGTCGCCGAGCAGACCGTCGCGGTCTACGCCGACCTCGCCGGCGCCCCGCTCGGCCCCGCCTGAGCCGCTCGGCTAGCCCTCGGCCTCGGCGCGGAACTTGCCGATCCGGGTGCCGCCCGGGTCCCAGCCCAACCCCACCAGCAGCTCTTCGGGGGAGACTTCCAGCGAGTAGGCAAGTTTGATCAGGGTGTCGATGCGGGCGATGCGGAGCCCGCGCTCGAGCTGGCTGATCTCCGTCCGGTGCACGGAGGCGCGGACGCTGAGCTCGTCCTGGGAGAGGTCAGCCTGTCTCCGGCAGCGCACAAGGTTGTCCCCGAAGCGGGCGGCGATATCCACGGCGGCGATGCTCCTCCAATCTGGAGTCGACGGATTTGACGCTGCGAAGCTCCATCGGAGGCCACACCACCGAAGCACCGGCGGTGCAATCTATTGTCTGCGCTCATGCAGGATCGCTCCGGTTCGGCGTGCTGCACGGCGGCTTGCAGGGCGCGGGCCGAAATCACGATAGCGGCGGCTGCTCAGGAGATCGCGCGGTTGAGGAAGTCGACCTGGTGCTGCTTGCGCAGGATCAGGTGCTCCATCAGGTGCTCGATCGCCTCCGAGCGGCCCTCGCGGCCGGTCGGCTCGATCGCTTCCTTGAGGATTTCGACGGCGCTCTCCTCGCACTCGACCAGCCACCCGATCGCGCCCTCGACCGCGGGCTCGAAGCGCAGCTCCGCAACCGCGGTCGTCGGCTTGCCCCCGAAGGAGACGATCTTTTCGATCAGCAGGCGGGCGTCGCCCAGCTCCTGGTCGCCGAACTCGGTCAGCTTCCCGCCCAGCGCCTGGGCCTCGATCCCGGACAGGCTGGCGGCGGTGAGCGAGTACTGCAGGGACGAGCGGTACTGCAATTCGAGCGCGGCGTTGAGGCGCTTGATCGCCTCCTGCTCGTCGAGTTTCTCTTCGTCCTCGGGCAAGGTCGGCGAGTACCCGGCATGGCTGTTCCTAACCAGGCTGGGAAAGAGTGGTGGGGGCCGCCGGATCGGGCTCGACCGGATTGGCCCAGCGCAGCCGCTCGGGGGCGTCGCGCATGCGGATTATGCGGGCGGGGCTGCCGGCGACGACGGCGTTGGCCGGAACGTCCTTGGTGACGACGGAGTTGGTGCCGACGATCGCGTTGTCGCCGACGCTGACCCCGCGCAGGACGCAGGCGCCGTAGCCGATCCAGACGTTGGAGCCGACCTCGACGTCGCGCATGTAGATGCCCTGGAGGCGGATCGGGCGCTCGGTTTCGACCACCCCGTGGTCGAAGTCGATGAACATCGCCCGGTCGGCGATCACGCACTGCTCGCCGATCCGCACGTGGCGGAAGGCGGAGATCGTGCACTCCTGGCCCATCACCGTCTTGGCGCCGATCTCGACCTCGCCCTCGTGGCAGCGGATCTTCGAGCCGTCGCCGATCCAGACGAAGCGGCCGAAGCGGATCTCTGCCTGGTCGCCGATCTGGAGTTCCAGCCGCCGCCCGAGGAAGACCAGGCCGTCGGTGCGCCAGCGGCGGCCGGCCCGGGTCAGGAGGCGGCGCCAGAGGTAGCGCCAGAGCAGCCGCCCGTAGCGGTGGTTCAGCATTCGCTGTTGAGCGAGGAAGCGGGTCGTGCGGATCACGGCGGCCGGGACTTTAGACTGACCGGCCCGTGCCCGACGCCGCCAAAACCGCACCGCTCGCCGAGCGCCTGGTCGCCGGCGACAAGCGGGCGCTGGCGCGGGCGATAACCCTGATCGAGTCCGACGACCCGGTCGGCTGGGATCTCGTGCGGGAGGTCTACCCGCGCACCGGCAAGGCCCGCATCGTCGGCTTCACCGGGCCGCCGGGGGTGGGCAAGAGCACCCTGATCGGAGCGCTGACCGCGGAGCTGCGCAAGACCGAGCGCGAGGTGGCGGTGCTCTCGATCGACCCCTCCAGCCCGTTCACCCAGGGCGCTCTGCTGGGCGACCGGGTCCGCCTCTCCGACCACTTCCTCGACCCCGGCGTCTTCATCCGCTCGATGGCCTCCCGCGGCGCCCTCGGCGGGCTCTCCGAGGCCGCCCTGCAGGTGGCGCTGGTGATGGACGCGGCCGGCAAGGACGACGTCCTGATCGAGACCGTCGGCGTCGGCCAGGCCGAGATCGACATCGTCGACCACGCCGACACGATCGTGCTGGCGCTGATGCCCGGCTCCGGCGACTCGATCCAGGCGCTGAAGGCGGGGGTGATGGAGATTCCCGACGTGATCGTCGTCAACAAGGCCGACCACCCGATGACCGACACGATGGTGCGCGAGGTGCGCAGTGTCCTCGCCCTCTCCCACGATCCCGAGAGCTGGAAGGTCCCGATCCTGCGCACCGAGGCGGCCCGTGGCGAGGGCGTCGCCGAGCTGGCGGCGGCGATCGACGAGCACCGCGCCTTCATCGAGGCGGCGGGGACGCTGGCCGAGCGCCGCGCCCGCAACCTGCGCAGCGAGGTGCTCGGGATCGCGACCGCGCGCATGCGCCGTCGCCTGGAGGGCACCGCGGCCGAGGACCCCCGCACCGCCGAGCTGCTGGAGCGGGTGGTGCGGCGGGAGCTGGATCCCGCCAGCGCCGCGGCCCAGCTGCTGGAGTGGCAGGTCGATGACTGACGCGGCGGCGCTGCCCTCGGCGGCCGAGACGGCGCGGTGGGTCGGGACCGAGATCCGCGAGCTCGACGGCGCCGCCGTCGGCGAGGTGGACGGCTTCTTCGTCGACAGCTCCGGCGGCGATCCGGCCTGGCTGATCGCCCGGCTGGGGCGCCGCCGCTCCGCCAGGCTCGTCGCGATCCCCCTGCGCAGCTGTGCCGGCGCCGCCTTCGGGGTCTGGGTGGCTCTGGAGGGGGAGGAGCTCAGCACCGCCCCCGTGGTCGACCCGACCCGGCCGCTGCGCCGCGAGCACGAGCTGGCGATCTGCGCCCATTTCGGGATCGGCGAGGGAGTCGGGCGGGCGGCCGAGGTCGCCGGCCGTCCCGAGGGCGCCGTCACGGCTTCCCCTCCCCAGTAACCTCGCCGGCGGCCCGCCGGCGTCCGCCATCTGGATGCTTTCGGTCCTTCGACCCGCCGGGATGTGACCCGCGCGCGTCACCTCCTCGTAATGCCCGGTTGGGAAGGTTGACGAGATGGCACTGCTGATCCTCTTCGGTTTCATCGCCGGCGCCGCGACGGCACTGTCGCCGTGCGTGCTGCCGGTGCTGCCGATCGCGCTCTCGGCGGGCGCGACCGGCGGCCGCCGACGGCCGCTCGGGATCGTCGTCGGGCTGACCGTCTCCTTCACCCTCGCCACGGTGGTGCTCGCCTATGTGATCTCGGCCCTGGGCCTGCCCAACGACCTCCTCCGCAAGCTGGCGATCGGCGTCCTGATCGCCTTCGGCGTCACCCTGATGATCCCGCCGCTGGCGGCCCGGCTGGAGGCCTGGATGAGCCGGTTTGCCAGCCGTGGCGGAGTAGCCGAGACCAAGGGCGACGGCTTTTGGTCGGGAACCGCGGTCGGGACCAGCCTCGGCGTCCTCTACCTCCCGTGCGCGGGCCCGATCCTGGCCGGCGTCATCGTCATCTCGGCCTCGCAGTCGTTCAGCGTCGGCAAACTGGCCGTCGCCTTCAGCTACGGCCTCGGCTCGGCCGTGGTCCTCTACTTCCTGATGCTCGGCGGACGCCGGGTGATCCGGCCCCTTGCCAGGCACGGGGCCGGCCTGCAGATCGCGATGGGAGCGGTGATGGTCGTCGTCGCGCTGGCGATGCTGGGCAACTACGACATCCGCTTCCAGACCCAGATCGCCAGCAGCCTGCCCGCCTTCCTCGTCAACCCGAGCAAGGAGCTCGAGGACACCGCGGCGGCCAAGGAGGCGCTGGCGAACCTCAGGGACGGCGGCCACGGCGTCGGCTCCGAAGCCACCGGGGCGCCGCCGGCAACCGATGCAAGAGGCAAGCTCGACCTACCGGTCCTCCGTATCGCTCCCGAATTCGTCGGCAACGAGCAGTGGTTCAACACCCCCGGCGACAAGCCCCTGACCCTCAGCGGGCTGCGGGGCCGGGTCGTCCTCGTCGACTTCTGGACCTACAGCTGCATCAACTGCCTCCGCACGCTGCCTTACCTGAAGGCCTGGGACGCGAAGTACCGCAAGGACGGGCTGACGATCGTCGGCGTCCACACGCCCGAGTTCCCGTTCGAGCGCGAAGCGGGCAACGTCGAAACGGCGATCTCCGAAAACGGCATCCGCTATCCGGTCGTCCAGGACAACGAACAGGCGACCTGGAACGCCTACGGCAACCAGTACTGGCCGGCCGAGTACTTCGTCGACGCCCAGGGCCGGGTCCGCTACGTGCACTTCGGCGAGGGCGAATACGGCGAGAAAGAGAAGGTGATCCGCGACCTCCTGGCCGAAGCGGGCAGGACGGTCAAGGGCCGGGAGACCCAGGTCCACGCGGTCGCCCCCTCGAAGACCGTGAGCACTCCCGAGACCTACCTCGGCGCCGCCCGGGCCGAACGCTTCACCAACTCGATGCTGGCGCCCGGCTCGCACGACTTCACCGCGCCGCAGGCGCTCCCGGCCAACGAATTCGCCTACCGCGGCAGGTGGAGCATCTCGCTCGACTCGGCGACGGCGGCAGCGGGAGCCTCGCTCGACCTCAACTTCGGGGCGCGTCGCGTTTACCTGGTGCTCGGCTCGCCCGGCCGCGACCGCCGGGTGAAGGTTCTGCTCGACGGGCGGCTGATCCCCGCTGCCGACGCCGGCGCCGACGTCCACGGCGGGGCTGTCACTGTCAGCGGGCAGCGCCTCTACAACCTCGTCGACCTGCCCGAGGTCGGGCACCACGTGTTGACGCTGGAACCGGAAGCGGGCGTGGAGGGGTATGCCTTCACCTTCGGCTAGCCGCGAGTCCGTGCGCCCGGGCGCGACAATCGCGGCGATGGCCGATTCCTCCAAGGGCACGGTGCTCGTCGTCGACGATGAGCCGACGATCCTCGACGTCGTCGGCCGCTACATGGAGCGGGCCGGCTACGAGACCCACCGCGCCGCCGACGGGCCCGAGGCGCTGCGGCTGGCGGCGGCGCACCGGCCCGACCTGGTCGTGCTGGACCTGATGCTGCCGGGGATCGACGGGATCGAGGTGATGCGGCAGCTGCACGAGGCGCCGGGGCCGCGAATCGCGGTGATCCTGCTGACCGCCCGCGGCGAGGAGTCCGATCGTCTCGTCGGCCTGCGCCAGGGGGCAGACGACTACGTCGTCAAGCCGTTCTCGCCGGCCGAGCTGGTCGCCCGCGTCGGCGCGGTCCTGCGCCGCGTCTCGCCAGCGGACGAGGAGGCGCCGCCGATCGAGCACGGGCCGCTGCGGATCGAGCCGGCGACGCGGAGCGTCTTCCTCGACGGCGAGGAGCTCTCGCTGACCCAGCGCGAGTTCGACCTGCTCGCCTACCTGGCCATGCACCCCGGTCGCGTCTACTCGCGTGACCAGCTGATGGAAGCGGTCTGGGGCGAGCCGTTCTTCGAGGACACCAGCACCGTCACCGTCCACGTCCGCCGCCTCCGCGCCAAGCTCGGCGACGATCCCAACCAGCCCCGCTTCATCGAGACGGTCTGGGGCGTCGGCTACAGGTTGAGACCGTGAAGCGCGCCGTCGTCATCGCCGTCGCCGCCTTCCTCGCCGGCGCCGCCGCCGTCGCGGTCCCCGGCCACATGGGCGCCGACCAGGTCCTGCTGGTCGCGCTCGCCGCCGCCGGTGCCGCTCTGGCGGCGGCCCTGGCCGTGCGCCTGGCGATGGAGGAGCGCTCGCGCGGCGAGATCGAGGAGGCGCGCCGGCAGCTCGTCGCCGCCGCCTCGCACGACCTGCGCACGCCGCTGGCCTCGCTGCGGCTGCTGGTCGAGTCGATCGACGACGGCGTCGCGACCGGGGAGACCCGCGATCGCTACCTGAAGGAGATCCGCACCCACGTCGGCGTCCTCAGCGACCTCGTCGACGACCTCTTCGAGCTCTCCCGGATCGAGGCCGGCGACATCTCCTGGACGATGCGGCAGGTGGAGCTGCACGAGCTGATCGGCGACACCGTGGCGGCGATGCGGGCGCCGGCCGGCGAGCGCGGCGTCAACATCGCCGCCGAGCTGCCGGCGGGCGAGCTCGTCGCCAGCGCCAACGCCGAGAAGGTCCAGCGCGTCCTCTTCAACCTGATCCAGAACGCGATCCGCCATACCCCCCCCGACGGCAGCGTCACCATCCGCGCCAGCGCGACCGGCGGCAATGTCGAGGTCGAGGTGGCTGACAACGGCGAGGGAATTCCGGCCGGGGATGGCGAGCGCGTCTTCGAGGCCTTCTATCGCGGCGACGCCGCTCGCGGCGAGGACGGCGCCGGTCTCGGCCTGGCGATCTCCCGCGCGATCGTCGAGGCCCACGGCGGCAGGATCTGGCTCGAAGACGGGGCGCCCGGCACCCGCGTCCACTTCACTCTGAAGTCGGCCTAGCAGCCGAGCTGGCGGGCGATCACCATCTGCTGGACCTCGTCGGTGCCCTCGCCGATCGTGAGGATCTTGGCGTCGCGGTAGAAGCGGCAGACCGGGTACTCCTCGATGAAGCCGTAGCCGCCGTGGATCTGCACCGCCTCCTCGGTTGCCCTGACCGCGAGGCGGCCGGTGATCAGCTTCGCCTGGGCGGCGGTGAGGGTGAAGGACTGGCCGGCGTCCTTCTCCAGTGCCGCCCGCCAGGTCAGCAGCCGGGCCGCCTCGATCTGGGCCGAGAGGTCGGCGATCTTGGCCTGGATCGACTGGAACTTGGAGATCGCCTGGCCGAACGCCTGGCGCTCCTTGGCGTAGGCGATCGCCTCGTCGAGCGCGCCCTGGGCGAGGCCGACGCCCATCGCGGCGACGCCGATCCGACCGCCGTCGAGGATGTGGAGGAAGTTCTTGAAGCCTTCTCCGCGGCGCCCGAGCAGGCTCGACTCCGGGACCCGGCAGTCCTCGAAGGCGAGCGGCCGGGTATCGGAGGCGTTCCAGCCCATCTTGCGGTAGCCCTCGCCGACCCCGTAGCCGGGGGTGCCGTTGGGGACGATCAGATTCGAGATCTCCTTGCGGCCATCGGTCTCGCCGGTGACGGCGGTGATCGAGACGCAGCCGGAGATGTCCGTGCCGGCGTTGGTGATGAACTGCTTGGCGCCGTTGACGGTCCACTCGCCCTCGGCCAGGGTCGCCCGGGTGCGGACGTTGCCGGCGTCGGAGCCGGCCTCGGGCTCGGTCAGCCCGAAGGAGGCGAGGCGGCGGCCGCTGCACAGCTGCGGCAGCCATTCGTCCTTCTGCTCGTCGCTGCCCCAGAGATAGATCGGCATCGTCCCCAGCGAGGTGTGCGCCGCCATCGTGATGCAGACCGACGAGTCGATCCGCGCCAGCTCTTCCACCGCCAGCACGTAGGAGAGCGTGTCCGCGCCGCCGCCCCCGTACTCCTGCGGAAACGGGATCCCCATCAACCCCAGCCCCCCGAGCTTCTCGACGATCTCGTAGGGGAAGGACTTGGTCCGATCCAGCTCCTCCGCGACCGGCTTCACCTCCTGCCGCGCGAAGTCGCGGACGGTGTCGCGCAGCAGCTTCTGCTCGTCGCTGAGATCGAAGTTCACGCCGGGACCCTATGCCGAGCTAGAGCTGCAGGCTCTTGACCTGCAAGAGCTCCTCGAGGCCGTAGCGCCCGTTCTCGCGGCCATGCCCGGACTGGCCATACCCCCCGAACGGCGCCAGCGGGTTGAAGGCGCCGCCGTTGATCTCGATCTGCCCCGAGCGAATCCGCTTGGCGACGCCGATCGCCCGCTCCTGGTCGCCGGACCAGACGCCGCCGGCGAGGCCATAGGGGCTGTCGTTGGCGATCCGCACCGCGTCCTCCTCGTCGTCATATGGCTGGATCGCCAGCACCGGGCCGAAGATCTCCTCCTGGGCGATCGTCATCTCCGGCGCTACCTCGGAGAAGACGGTGGGGCGGACGAAGTAGCCGCGGTCGAGGCCGTCGGGCGCCTCGGCGCCCCCGGCCACCAGCTTCGCGCCCTCGGCCTCGCCCTTCTCGATGTAGCCGCGCACGCGCTGGCGCTGCAGGTCGGAGACGAGCGGGCCGAGCCGGGTCGAGTAGGCGAACGGGTCGCCGGGCGTGAAGGCCTCGGCGGTGGCGGCGGCGATCTGCTCGGCTTCGGCGAGCTTGTCGCGGGGGACCAGCATCCGGGTCAGGGCGCTGCAGGTCTGGCCCGAGTTGAGGAAGCACTTGGCGACGCCGTCGGGCACCGCCCGGGCGAGGTCGGCATCGTCGAGGATCACGTTCGGAGACTTGCCGCCGAGCTCCATCGCCACCGGCTTGACGCTCGCCGAGGCGAGCTCGCTGACCCGCTTGCCGGCCCGGGTCGAACCGGTGAAGGAGACCATGTCGACGCCGGGATGGGCGGCGATCGCCTCGCCGACCACCGGGCCGGTGCCGGTGACCAGGTTGAAGACGCCGGCGGGCAGGCCGGCGGCCTCGATCACCTCGGCCAGGAGGAAGGCGTTCAGCGGCGTCACCTCGCTGGGCTTGAGGACGACCGTGCAACCGACCGCCAGAGCGGGGGCGACCTTGCAGGCGATCTGGTTCAGCGGGTAGTTCCAGGGGGTGATCGCGCCGAGCACGCCGACCGGCTCGCGCAGCACCCGCGAGTTGCCGATCTCCTCCTCCCAGGCGATCTCCTCCATCAGCTTCGGCATCGCCCCGAACTGCGCGGTCGGCAGCCCGACCTGGATCATCTGGCTCAGCTTCAGCGGCATCCCCAGCTCCTGGGAGATCGTCGCCGCGATCTCCTCGCTGCGCTCGCCCAGCCCGGCGGCGATCGCCGCCATGTAGCCGGCGCGCTCCTCGCGCGAAGTCCGCGACCAGGAGTCGAAGGCGGCGCGGGCGGCGACGACGGCGCGGTCGGCGTCCTCGGGGGAGCAGGCCGGAATCGTGCCCATCACCTCCTCGGTGGTCGAGTTGACCACCTCGATCGGCTCGCCCCCGCTCGGCGCGACCCACTCGCCGCCGATGAAGATCCTGTCCCGCACCTGAAGCTCCGCCGCAGTCGCCATGCCCACTCCTCCTCACGCTCGCTCACCCGATTGGCTCTCCAGCCAACGCTAGCGCGATGGAAGTGTGAGGAGGCAGGGTCTTAGCTTATATAGCTTATACGCGATTAATACAAATAAGCTATCATTCGAATATGTCTCCAGCGCAGTTACTCAAGGACGCACGTGATCGCCATGGAGTCAGCCAACGTGAGCTGGCGACCCGGGCGGGAACGACCCAATCGGCGATCTCCCGTATCGAGCGCGATCGGATCTCGCCCTCCTTCAAGACGCTCGCTGAGCTGCTCTATCTGCTGGGGGAGGATCTGGTGATCCAGTCGGAGGTGCGCGACACCGGCATCGATCGCACGCTCAACGAAGCGCAGCTGGGCCTCAGCCCATCCGACCGGCTCGACTACGGGCTTGCGTTCGCCAATCAGGTGATCGAGATGAGCCCGAACCCGAAGCGGCCAGGATGGTCGGATGACCGATAGGTCGCTGCCGCGCAGGGCGCCGGACCTGCGGCAGCTTCTGGAGCCGCTGGTTCGTCACGGTGTGGACTTCGTCCTGATCGGGGGCATGGCGGGCATCGCGCGTGGGTCCGCCTATCCGAGCTTCGATCTCGACGTCGTCTATGCGCGCGATCGCGCCAACGTTTCGCGGCTCGTCTCCGCTCTCGAAGAAATCGGGGTGAGGCTGCGGGGGGGCCCATCGGATCTGCCCTTCGTGCTGGACTCCCGAACGATCGAGAACGGCGCCAACTTCACTTTCATCACCCCCTACGGCGATTTCGACGTGTTGGCCGACGTCGCCGGAATCCGGTCGTTTGAAGATCTGGAGGGCGGCGCGACCGAGATGGAGATCCACGAAGTGCCGGTTCGAGTGGCCTCTCTGGATCATCTGATCGCGATGAAGCGGGCGGCCAATCGGACCAAGGACAAGCTGATGGTCGAGGAGTACATCGTCATCGCCGACGAGCAGAAGAAACTGGCAGAGGAAGAAAGGGACCGGGGGAAAGGCTAGGCCGACGTGCCCGCGTCTGCCGCAGCCAGCGCCGCTTTACGGCCCGGCCCGGGGACCTGGATCGCGTCGCGGGCGTTCAGGACCTGGACGCAGTCTTCGCAGATGCCGCGGTCGCTGACCCGGCCGCCGCACTCCTTGTGGATGATGATTTTCGGCGGGCCGTCGGGATTGGTCGAGTAGCGGTCGCCCCAGTTGAGCAGGGCGATCAGGGCCGGCCAGAGGTCGAGCCCCTTCTCGGTCAAGAAGTACTCGAAGCGCTCGGGGCTCTGCTGGTAGGGGCGGCGCTCGAGGATGCCCTCAACGAGCAGCCGCTGCAGCCGGGCCGAGAGGACGTTGCGGGCGATGCCGAGGGAGCCCTGGATCTCGCCGAAGCGGCGGTTGCCGTTGAGCACGTCGCGCACGATCAGCAGTGACCAGCGCTCGCCGATCACCTCCAGCGACTCGGCAATCGAGCAGGTCTGGCCCGGGTACTCGTGGTTCAGCACCGTGTGATCTTCGCACACTTGGTTGCATCAAGCAACTCACTGGGGTAAGGTGCCCGCAGCATCAGTTGCTTGACGAAACCGAGTACCACCGCCCGAACGGAGGCGACGCCATGAGGTTGATCCCCAGACATCGAAATCGGCAGCGCGGCCTGGCCCGGCGCGTGGAGATAAGCCAGGCCGAGATCACCGCTGACCTGCACTACCGCGGCGGCTCACGGCTGGCGACGCCGCAGTCGAGCGCGGGCCGGCGGGGCGGCCGATGAGCGCTGACGGCATCGACGGGATCGTTCTCGCCCCCGAAGGCACCGCCGCCGACGTCGCCGAGGCCTTCGCCGCCTCCAGTCCCGAGAGCTCGCGCCGCCGCACCCTGGTCTGGCAGGACCCGGTCGCGACCGCGGCCGCCGGCGCGACGCTGACCGGGATGGAGTACATGACCGCCGTCGTCACCGGCCAGCTGCCGCCACCCCCGATCGCGGTGACGATGAGTCTGCGGCCGGTCGAGCTGGAGGAGGGGCGGGTCGTCTTCGAGGGCGAACCGGGGGACGAGCACTACAACCCGATCGGCGTCGTCCACGGCGGCTATGCCGCGACCCTGCTCGACTCCGCGCTTGGCTGCGCGGTCCACACGACGCTGGCTGCCGGCGTCGCCTACACCTCGCTCGGCCTCGAGGCCAAGTACGTGCGCCCGATCACCCGCGACACCGGCCGCGTCCTCTGCGAGGCCAGGGTCCTCTATCGCGGCCGCAAGCAGGCGACGGCCGAGGCGACCCTGACCGCCGCCGACAGCGGCAAGCTGATCGCCTCGGGCACCGCGACCTGCATGATCCTCGGCGGATAGTCAGAAGGGGTCGACCGGGTGAGCTCAACACCTCCCAGTGTGGAAAAGGCCTCAGGCGGCGCTTTGGGCGCGCGCCAGCTCGACCAGCAGGCGGACGCCGAAGCCGCTGGCGTCGTTGCCGGTGTACTCGCGGCCGACTTCCCAGGCGGTGCCGGCGATGTCGACGTGCGCCCAGGGCGTCTCGCCGACGAACTCCTCGAGGAAGGAGGCGGCGGTGATCGTGCCGGCCTTGCGCTTCGAGGCCAGGTTGGAGAGGTCGGCGACGGTGCCCTTCATCAGCGCCTTGAACTCGGGGTGGAGGGGCAGGCGCCAGGTCAGCTCGCCGCTCTCCTCGCCGGCCCGCGCGACCGCCGCGGCGAGCTCGTCGTCGTTGGCGACGACCGCGGCGTAGGTGGATCCGAGGGCGATCACGACCGCACCGGTCAGGGTGGCCAGGTCGACCAGGCGCTCGGCGCCGAGCTCGACCGCGTAGGCGAGGGCGTCGGCGAGGATCAGCCGCCCCTCGGCGTCGGTGTTGTTGACCTCGACCGTCTTGCCGTTGAACTGGGTGATGACGTCGCCCGGCTTGATCGCCGTGCCCGAGGGCATGTTCTCGGTCGACGGGACGACCGCGACGAGGTCGACCGCGAGCCCGAGCTCGGCGATCGCGGCCACCGCCTCCAGCACCGCCGCCGCCCCGGACATGTCGTACTTCATCTCGTGCATGCCGGCTCCGGGCTTGAGCGAGATCCCACCGGTGTCGAAGGTGACGCCCTTGCCGACCAGGCCGAGGGTCGGGCCGGAGCCGCCGCCGGCGTAGCGGAGGATGATCAGCCGGGCCGGCTCGCCGCCGCCGCGGCTGACGGCGACCAGGCCGCCCATGCCCTTGGCGGCGATCTGCTCGGGACCGAGCACGTCGACGCTGACCGCGTCGTGGTCGACGGCGATCTCCTCGGCGCGCGAAGCCAGGTAGCTCGGGGTGGCGAAGTTGGCCGGGGTGCTCTGCAGGTCGCGGGCGCGGTTCTGGGCCTCGGCGTAGACGCGCGCGGTCTCGGCCGCGGCGGCGACGTCCGCGGGTGCCAGCAACGCCAGCGACTCGAGCCGCGCCGCCGGCGGCTCCTCGGGGTCGCTGCCCTTGAAGCGGTCGAAGCGGTAGGAGCCGAGGACGGTGCCGGTGACGAGCGCTTCCGCAGCCGCGCCGTCGTCGCCGGTCCGCGGCAGCGCCCAGGCGAGCGAGCGCGCCTGCAGCCGGCCCGCCTCTTTGGCCGCCAGCGCCGCGGCCACGCGCAGGCGCTCGGCGTCCGCCTCCTCGCGCTTGCCGAGCCCGGCGACCAGCAGCCGGCTCGCCCCGTCGGCGTGCAGCAGCATCAGCTTCTTGAAGGCCCCCTTGGCATCGCGGGCGCCGGCGATGCCGGCGATCGCCGCCGGCAGCTCCCCGTCCTCGTAGAGGCCGACGACCGTCAGCTCGGTCTCGGGATCGGGCAGCAGCTCGCTCTGGCGTACCTCGACCTTCATCGAGCGCGAGTCTATGCGTTCGCAAGTGCCGTGCCGATGCCTCCCGGTATCGTCCCGTCCGGGCCTGGTGCCCGCACGATCAGACCCCCTGTCCTCGCAGAAGAAAGGCAGTAGATGCCCAGCTCAGTGATCCTTGGAACCGCCCGTACCCCCTTCGGCAAGATGGGCGGGGCACTGTCCTCGCTCGACGCCACCGATCTCGGCGGCCAGGTGATCGAGGCCGCGCTGGAGCGCTCCGGCGTCGACCCCGCGCAGGTCGAGCAGGTCGTCTTCGGCCAGGTCCTGCAGGCCGGCCAGGGGCAGATCCCCTCGCGCCAGGCCCAGATCAAGGGTGGCGTCCCCAAGGGCGTTCCTTCGGAGACGGTCAACAAGGTCTGCGCCTCCGGCATGCGCACGCTCGGCATCGCCGACATGGCGATCCGGGCCGGTGACGCCGAGGTCGCCGTCACCGGCGGCATGGAGTCGATGAGCCAGGCGCCCTACCTGCTGCCGGGCGCCCGCTTCGGCTTCCGCATGGGCGACGTCACCGCGATCGACGCGATGACCCACGACGGTCTCACCAACCCCTTCACCGAAAAGCAGATGATCAACGAGGCCAGCGAGGTCTCCAACGAGCTCGAGATCACCCGCCTCGACATGGACCGCTTCGCCGAGCGCTCGCACCGGCTCCCC